>ENA-ORSX01000013-ORSX01000013.1-human-gut-metagenome-genome-assembly--contig:-NODE-13-length-288734-cov-7.954119_pt1 | contig 288734 bp, 252 predicted proteins | sample MGYA00241904_ERZ509172 | MGnify/ENA primary metagenome ERZ509172 (study PRJEB26280, sample SAMEA2338795) | human gut metagenome | biome: human gut; feature: human-associated habitat; material: faeces... | reverse complement strand
TGAGCAGCTCGCTGGTCCAGAATTCCACCTTGGCGGTGGTGTCCCCGGCGCTGACCTCATAGGGCCGCACCTGGTTGGCCACGTTCATGATGAGGTCCCCGTACATCATGCCGTAGATCAGCCGGCGGATGAGCCCCACGGTCCAGTGAAAGCCGGGGTTCTTCTCCAGGCCAAAGGAGAGGGAGAGGACGGGGATATAGTCCAGCCCCGCCTTTTCCAGGGCCTTGCGGAGCATGTGGATGTAGTTGGAGGCCCGGCAGCCGCCGCCGGTCTGGGTCATGACCACTGCTGTGTGGTCCAGGTCGTATTTCCCTGACAGGAGGGCGTCCATGATCTGGCCGATGACGATCAGGGACGGGTAGCAGGCGTCATTGTTGACAAAGCGCAGCCCCGTATCTACGGCAGTTTTGTCGTCGTTCTGGAGAACCACCAGGTTATAGCCGAAGCTGCGGATGGCCGGCTCCAGCAGATCGAAGTGGATGGGCGACATCTGGGGGCAGAGAAGGGTATAGGTCTTCCGCATTTCCTTTGTGAAGACTACCCGGTTATAGGCGCTGGACACGATGTTTCTGGTATAGCGCCGTTCCTCTCTTACCCGCAGGGCGGAGATCAGGGAACGGATCCGGATCCGGGCAGCTCCCAGGTTGTTGACCTCATCGATCTTCAGAACTGTATAGATCTTCCCGGCGCTGGTGAGAATATCATTGACCTGGTCCGTGGTGACGGCGTCCAGGCCGCAGCCAAAGGAGTTCAGCTGGATCAGATCCAGGTTATCCCGGGTCTTTACAAAGGAGGCTGCGGCATAAAGCCTGGAATGGTACATCCACTGGTCGGTGACGATCAGCGGCCGCTCCACCTCTGCCAGATGGGAAATGGAATCCTCGGTCAGCACCGGAAATCCGTATGAGGTGATCAGATCTGCGATCCCATGGTTGATCTCCGGATCGATGTGGTAGGGCCGTCCGGCCAGAACGATGCCGTGCTTTCCGGTCTCCTCTAAATAGGAAAGCACCTCCTCACCCTTTTTCTCCACATCAGCGCGGGCCCTGGAAAGCTCTTCCCAGGCCTTATGGGCCGCAGACCGGACCTCATGCTCGGAGATCTGGAATTCATGTTTAAATTCCTGCACCAGCTGCTTTGTAAGGGTCTTTTCGTCCGTGAAGGCCATAAAGGGGTTCATGAACCGGATGTGGTTTTCCTCCAGGCCCTCCATATTGTTTTTGATATTTTCCGCGTAGGAGGTGACGATGGGGCAGTTGTAGTGGTTCCCGGCCCCGGCCACCTCATTCCTTTCATAAGGGATGCAGGGGTAGAAAATAAAGGGGACGCCCTTTTTTATGAGCCATTCCACGTGGCCATGGGACAGCTTCGCCGGATAGCATTCGGACTCGCTGGGAATGGTCTCGATGCCCAGCTCATAGATCTGGCGGCTGGACTGGGGGGACAGGATCACCTGGAAGCCCAGTTCCCTAAAGAACACCGCCCAGAAGGGGAAGTCCTCGTACATGTTCAGCACCCGCGGGATCCCCACAGGGCCGCGGAAGGCCTTGTGGGCTGCCAGAGGCTCGTAATCGAAGATCCGGTGATATTTATAGGTATAAAGATTCGGGATATCCCGTTTGGCTTTTTCAACGCCCAGGCCCCGCTCGCAGCGGTTGCCGGAGATGTACTGTCTTCCTCCCTCAAAGCGGTTGATGGTCAGGACACAGTGGTTGACGCAGCCGCGGCACCGGCTCATGGTGGTGGTGTAGGTAAGGCCGATGATCCGGTCCAGAGAAAGCATGGAGGTCTCCTTCGGGTGGAGGTTATACCGTTCCCTGGCGATCAGCGCAGCGCCGAAGGCGCCCATGATACCGGCAATATCCGGCCGGATGGCGTTGCCGCCGGAGATCTTTTCAAAGCTCCGCAGTACGGCGTCGTTGTAGAAGGTGCCGCCCTGTACCACCACATTTTTTCCCAGGTCCGAGGCGGTGGTGATCTTGATGACCTTAAATAAGGCGTTGCGGATCACCGAGTAGGCCAGGCCTGCGGAGATATCGGCCACAGACGCGCCCTCCTTCTGGGCCTGCTTTACGTTGGAATTCATAAAGACCGTGCACCGGGTTCCAAGATCAATGGGATTCTGGGCAAACAGCGCCTCCTTTGCGAAATCCACCACGCTGTAATTTAAGGATCTGGCAAAGGTCTCGATGAAGGAGCCGCAGCCGGAGGAACAGGCTTCGTTGAGCTGGACGCTGTCCACGGTTCCGTCTTTGATGCGGATGCATTTCATGTCCTGGCCGCCGATGTCCAGAATACAGTCCACCTCCGGATCGAAGAAGGCTGCGGCATAGTAATGGGAGATGGTCTCCACCTCGCCCTCGTCCAGGAGAAAGGCCGCCTTTAAAAGGGCCTCTCCGTAGCCGGTGGAGCAGGAATAGGCGATCTTTGCCGTTTCCGGCAGCAGGGCTTTGATCTCTTTTATGGAAGCGATGGCTGTGGCCAGGGGGCTTCCGTTGTTGCTGCTGTAAAAATGGTAAAGCAGAGAACCGTCTTCGCCCACCAGAGCTACTTTGGTGGTGGTGGAGCCGGCATCGATGCCCAGGTAGCATCTGCCGGAATAGGAGGCCAGGTCTCCGCGTTTTACCTTATACTGGTTATGGCGGTCCAGGAATTCCTGGTAGTCGGCCTCATCCTTAAATAAGGGGTCCATCCGCTTTACCTCGAAGTCCATTTTGATCCCGCCGGAAAGGTCGGAGATGAGCTGATCCAGGGAAAGAGCCATGGTTTCCGGGGCATTCATGGCCGCTCCTACGGCTGCGAACAGGTGGGAGTGGTCCGGGGCGATGATGGCGTCGCCCTTTAAGTTCAGAGTCCGGATAAAGGCCTCCCGGAGCTCGGAAAGGAAGTGGAGCGGGCCGCCCAGGAAGGCCACGTTGCCGCGGATGGGTTTTCCGCAGGCCAGGCCGCTGATGGTCTGGTTGACCACGGCCTGGAAGATGGAGGCCGCCAGGTCCTCCCGGGTGGCCCCCTCGTTGATCAGAGGCTGGATATCGGATTTTGCAAATACACCGCACCGGGCCGCAATGGGATAGATGGCCTTGTAATTTTTGGCGTATTCGTTGAGGCCTGCGGCGTCGGTCTGTAAAAGGGAGGCCATCTGATCGATGAAGGAGCCGGTCCCTCCGGCACAGATGCCGTTCATCCTCTGGTCGATGCCGCCGGAGAAGTAGATGATCTTTGCGTCTTCCCCGCCCAGCTCAATGGCCACGTCGGTATCGGGCGCATAATCCTGTAAGGCCGTGGCAACAGCCACGACCTCCTGGGTAAAAGGAATATTCAGATGACCGGAAAGGGCCAGTCCGCCGGAGCCGGTGATGCTGGCGCTGACCTGGAGCTCTCCCAGCCTTTCGCGGGCCTTTTTTAAGAGCGCGGCCAGGGTCTCCTGGATATTGGCGTAATGGCGCTCATAATCTGCAAAAAGTATCTGATTGTCATTGTCAATGACAGCAGTCTTTACGGTGGTGGAACCGATATCGATCCCAAGACGGAATGTTTGATTCATGTGAGCGGGGAAATCCCCTATCCTCCTTAATCTGACAGCAGAGAGGATCGCTCCCCTCTGCCGTAAAATATCTTATGTTTATTTTATTATAGAAAGAACGTCCGGAAGCCCCTCCGGACTGCGCCAGAGCCGCCCGCAGGAGCCGGAATACCGGAAAAAATAGTAAAACGGACCTGCCGCGCGAGGGCGCTGGATGGTTACAGTATATCATAATTTCAGCGGGGAAAACAATAGACACAATTCCCAATATGTTGACAAAAAACGCTAAAAAACCGTTAAGGATGGAAAGAACAGGAGGCCGCGCCTAAAGGATTTGACAAAAGGAAGGGGGGCGAATTATAATAGCAATCAAAATAAGAAAAGGATCTATTGGGTGGGAAAGGAAATTTAGAATGAATCAATGGCTGAACAAGATGGAACGGAAGCTGGGGCGGTATGCGATCCCCAATCTGATGAATTATGTGGTGATCCTCTACGCCGTGGGAGCGCTGGTCTGCTGGCGGGCCCCGGAGCTTTACTTTGAGTATCTGATGCTGGACGCCAGGGCGATCCTCCACGGCCAGATCTGGCGGATCGTGACCTTCCTTATGTGGCCCCTGTCGGGCGACCTGTTTTTAAACGTGCTGGTCATTTACTGTTATTATAACCTGGGCCGGACCCTGGAGGCCGTGTGGGGCTCCTTCCGGTTCAACGTATATTTTTTTATGGGGATCATCGGCCATGTGCTGGCGGCCATCCTTATTTATGCGCTCACCGGCAGGATCTACCCGCTGACGGCAGAATATCTGAATTTTTCCTTATTCTTTGCCTATGCGGCCACGTTCCCGGACGCCCAGTTCTTACTGTTTTTTGTGATCCCCATTAAGGCCAAATGGCTGGCTCTGTTTGACGGGGCTTACTTCCTTTACGGAATGATCTTTGGCGGAATGGCATCCCGGATCGCCATCGTCATGTCCTTATTGAATTTTATCCTGTATTTTGTCATGTCCAGAAGCGGGAGATACAACCCGAAGGAAATAAAGAGAAAACAGCAGTTCAGATCCCAGGTCACCCAGACGGTCAGGGAAGCGAAGCAGAATGGCCGTCACCGCTGTGCCGTCTGCGGCCGCACGGATCTGGACGATCCCGAGCTGGTATTCCGCTTCTGCTCAAAATGTGAGGGGGATTACGAATACTGCCAGGACCATCTCTACACCCATAAGCATGTGACAAAGGGCGGAATGGATCCGCGGCAGAAGACATCATAGGAGGCAAAGCGCCAGAATGAAAAAAACAAAGATCATTTGTACCATGGGACCGAACAGCGATGACCGGGAGGTCATGAAACAGTTGGTGTTAAATGGAATGGACGTGGCACGGTTCAATTTTTCCCACGGAAACCATGAGGAGCACAAAAAAAGATATCTCCAGCTCCGTCAGGTGGCGGAGGAAACAGGGATCCCGGTGGCGGCGCTGCTGGACACCAAGGGCCCGGAGATCCGTACTGGCATTTTGAAGGACGGAAAGAAGATCACCTTAAAGGAAGGCCAGGAATTTACCCTTACCACAGAAGAGGTCGTGGGGGATGAGACCATGGTCCATATCAATTACGACGGCCTGAACGGAGATGTGAAGGCGGGAGACCGGATCCTCATTGACGACGGCCTGATCGAGCTGCATGTGAGGGAGGTCCAGGGTCCCAGGATCGTCTGTCTGGTGGTAAATGGCGGCGAGCTGGGCGAGAGAAAGGGCGTCAACGTGCCAGGCGTAAAGATCAAGCTTCCAGCCCTGACAGAAAAAGACAAGGACGATATCCGTTTTGGAATGGAGATGGGCTTTGATTATATTGCCGCCTCCTTTATCCGCTCGGCGGACGCCATCCGGGAGATCCGGGAGATCCTGGCCGAGGGCGGCTCCTCCATGGGCATCATCGCCAAGATCGAAAATGAGGAAGGGCTGGAAAATCTGGATGATATCATTGAAGAGAGCGACGGCATCATGGTGGCCCGGGGCGACCTGGGCGTGGAGATCCCGCCGGAGAAGCTGCCCCATCTCCAGAAAATGATGATCGAAAAGTGCAGTGAGGCATGCAAGGTGGTCATCACAGCCACCCAGATGCTGGATTCCATGATCCGGAATCCCCGTCCAACCCGTGCGGAGGTGACAGACGTGGCCAACGCAGTCTACGACGGCACCGATGTGGTAATGCTTTCCGGTGAGACCGCCAACGGAAAATATCCGGTGGAGGCTTTGAAGATGATGGTCCACATCGTAGAGGAGACGGAGTCCCACCTGGACGATTCCTTCTATAAAAGAAGACGGGTATCTGACGACAACAGCCACAGCATTTCCAATGCGGTCTGCTATTCCTCCGTATCCACGGCCCGGGCTCTGGGGGCGAAGGTCATCATTGCTCCCAGCATCAGCGGCTACACGGCCCGGATGCTTTCCAAGTGGCATCCGGCAACGATGGTGGCGGGCATGTCCCCCAGCATTGATACAGTCCGCAGAATGCAGCTTTATTGGGGCGTACATCCGTTCCAGGCAAAGAGAGCAGAGTCCACGGATACCCTGATCATGAATTCCATTGACGCCTTAAAGGCAGAGGGACTTGTGAAGGAGGGTGACCTGGCGGTGGTAACTGCCGGAGTCGTGAGCCATTCCCGCAGACATGAACCGGCCACATCCACCAATATCATGCGGGTCGTAACCGTAGACTGATCCAGAGGGGGCGGTCTGCCATAAACAAAGGAGTATATTGATATGGAAAAGAAACCATTTGCGACCAGGGAAAAGCTGGAAGAGATCGCAAAAGAATATCCCACGCCCTTTCATCTTTACGATGAAAAGGGGATCCGGGAAAACGCCAGGGCTCTTAAGGAGGCATTTTCCTGGAATCCGGGCTTTAAAGAATATTTTGCCGTAAAGGCCACACCGAACCCGTTTATTTTAAAGATCCTTCAGGACATGGGCTGCGGCACCGACTGCTCTTCCGAGACAGAGCTGATGCTGTCGAAGGCCTGTGGCTTTACGGGCCACGACATCATGTTTTCCTCCAATGATACGCCGCCGGAGGAATTTAAAATGGCGGATGAGCTGGGGGCCATCATCAATCTGGACGATTTTACCCATATCGCCTGTGTGGAAAAGGTCCTGGATACGTTTCCGGAGACCATGAGCTGCCGGTTTAATCCCGGCGGCCTGTTCCGGATCTCCAACGATATCATGGACAATCCGGGAGATTCCAAGTATGGAATGACAGAGGAGCAGCTGACGGAGGCCTTCCGGATCTTAAAGGATAAGGGAGTAAAGCACTTCGGGATCCATGCGTTCCTGGCCAGCAATACCGTTACCAACGAATATTATCCGCTTCTGGCTAAGATCCTGTTTGAACTGGCAGTCCGTGTGAAAAACGCCGCAGGCGTCCACATTGCCTTTATCAATCTTTCCGGCGGCATTGGCATTCCATACCGCCCGGACCAGGAGCCCAACGATATCCGCGTCATCGGAGACGGGGTGAGAAAGGTTTACGAGGAGGTTCTGGTCCCGGCCGGCATGGGAGACGTGGCTATTTTCACAGAGCTGGGCCGCTTTATGCTGGGGCCCTACGGAGCCTTAGTGACCCGGGCCATCCACGAAAAGCATACCTATAAGGAATATATCGGCGTGGACGCCTGTGCGGTGAACCTGATGCGCCCGGCCATGTACGGCGCTTACCACCATATTACGGTCATGGGAAAGGAGAACGCCCCCTGCGACCATAAGTATGATGTGACCGGCTCCCTCTGCGAGAACAACGATAAGTTTGCGGTGGACCGGATGCTGCCAGAGATCCAGATGGGAGATCTCCTGTTCATCCACGACACCGGAGCCCACGGCTTTTCCATGGGGTATAATTATAATGGAAAGCTTAGGAGCGCAGAGCTTCTTTTACAGGAGGACGGAAGCGTCCGCATGATCCGCCGCGCGGAGACACCAAAGGATTACTTTGCAACCTTTGATTTCTGCGGGTTATTAAAGGATGTGGAGTAGTTTAAGAGGATAGAGACAAAAGAGAGCCCCGGCTGCCGTTTTCGGCTGCCGGGGCTTAGACATGAGAAAACCCCGCTTGTATCGCAGCGGGGATTTGTCATTTAGGATTTCGATTTCAAAAAGGTTTTTAGGATAAAGGATTTAAAATTTGTATCGTGCATTTCTTATGGTTAAAGTATAGCACGTTATGTTGGAAAATGATTGTATATTCTTTGAATGAATTATGAAGATTTTCTTAAGATTTGAAATATCTGGAAAAAACGCCGGATGGGCAAAACGCTTTCCCTGGAATATCCTATTTATAAAAGGACTCCGAGGAAATCATATGTGAATCGTGTAAAGGAACAGATCCGCTGCCGGGACGCCTATACCCTGGGGCTTACGGGGAGGGGCGTCTGCGTGGCGGTGCTGGATACAGGGGCATATCCCCACAGGGATTTTGAGGACCGGATCTCGGGCTTTGCAGATGTGGTGAACCACCGGCCCGGTCCCTATGACGACTGCGGCCATGGGACCCATATCTGCGGGATCATCGGGGGCAGCGGGGCCGTTTCCGACGGAAGGTATCAGGGCATGGCCCCAGGCTGTACCCTGGCGGCTGTCAAGGTCCTGGACCGGAAGGGGAACGGCTCTGCCGCCGACGTTCTGGCCGGGATCGGCTGGATCCTGGACCGGAAGGACCGGCTGGGGATCCGGATCGTGAATATTTCCGTGGGTTCCTATGGAAAGAGGGGGATGAGCGAGGATTCGGCTCTGGTAAAAGGCGTCAACCGGGCCTGGGATGCCGGGCTTGTGGTGGTGGTGGCCGCCGGGAATAACGGCCCGGCTCCCTTAAGCGTCACCACGCCTGGGATCAGCCGGAAGGTGATCACTGTGGGCTGCTCCGACGACCACATGGAGGTGCTGGTGGGAAAGAACCGGATGGTGGATTATTCCGGCCGCGGTCCCACCATGGCGGCGGTCTGCAAGCCGGACCTGGTGGCTCCGGGCTGCAGCGTAGCCAGCTGCGCCAGTCTGAGGGATAAGTACACCATAAAAAGCGGGACCTCCATGAGCACCCCCATCGTTTCCGGGGCCATTGCCCTTCTTCTGGAAAAATACCCGGACATGACCAACCGGGACGTAAAGCTGAGGCTGATGGAAACATGCCGGGACATGGGCCTTCCAAAAAACCAGCAGGGCTGGGGGCTCCTGGACGTGGAACGGCTTTTGAGATAGAACATCCGGACGCTGCAAAGGAAATGGAGTCCCAGGCGGCTTTTTCTGCGGCGTTCCATAAAATATGGGCGGGGGCTGCTTCGGCAGTCCCCGTTTCTTTTGGGTATTCTGCTGTGTTTTTTGTGGAAAACCACAAAAAAGCCGTGCGTTTCCGGGAAAAGTGGAAAAGGGGTTGCAAATAAGCGGGAAACATGCGAAAATTTACATGGATTTTACATAGGCGCGGCGGATATTTTACATACTGATGATATCCTGTCCATGATATGTAGAAAATAATCGCATGACTATGTGTATTTTACGGAGGAAGGTATGGATTTTTTTGGACTTTTATCAATGATCGGAGGTCTGGCGCTGTTCCTGTACGGAATGGATACCATGGGCCAGGGACTTGAAAAGCTGTCCGGCGGCCGCCTGGAGCGGATCCTGGAAAAGCTCACATCCAACCCCATTAAGGCAGTACTTCTGGGCGCCGGCGTTACGGCTGTGATCCAGTCGTCTTCAGCCACTACTGTTATGGTCGTCGGCTTTGTAAACTCTGGAATTATGAAGCTGACCCAGGCTGTGGGCATCATCATGGGAGCCAACATCGGTACTACCGTGACGTCCTGGCTCTTAAGCCTTACGGGAATCGAAAGCGGGAACTTTTTTGTACAGCTGTTAAAGCCGTCGTCCTTCTCCCCGGTTCTGGCACTGATCGGCATGATCTTCATCATGTTCACGAAAAATGAGAAGAAAAAGAACCTGGGAACCATTATGATCGGCTTTGCCATTCTGATGTTTGGTATGGAGACCATGAGCGACGCGGTGAAGCCCCTGGCGGATGTGCCGGAATTCACCGGGCTCCTGACAATGTTCTCCAACCCGATCCTGGGAATGATCGCAGGAGCGGTCCTTACTGCCATCATCCAGAGTTCTTCTGCATCCGTCGGTATCCTGCAGGCCCTCTGCGCCACTGGAGCCGTAAGCTTTGGAAGCGCCATTCCCATCATCATGGGACAGAATATCGGTACCTGTGTGACTGCCATGATCTCTGGTATCGGAGCCAGCAAGAACGCAAGACGGGCTGCACTGGTACACCTGTATTTCAACATCATCGGAACGGCTGTGTTTATGATCGTATTCTACACGGTCAACGGCTTTATACACTTTGATTTCCTGGACGGAGCGGCTAGTGCCATGGGCATCGCTGTGGTCCACAGCGCCTTTAACGTGGCATCCACGATCCTGCTTCTGCCATTTTCCAAGGTGCTTGTGAAGTTAGCGACCTTAACGATCCCGGACGAGCAGGAAAAGGAGCTGGCGGCAGGCATCGCCGCCGGGGAAGAGGAGTTCCGCCTTCTGGATCCCCGTTTCCTGGAGACTCCCGGCTATGCCGTAGAGCAGTGCCGTCTTGTGACCACCCATATGGCCCAGACTGCCAGGGAGGGCTTTTTAAAGGCCATGGAGCTCCTGGATTCCTATGACCAGGAAAAGGCCGACCAGGTGGCTGCCATCGAGGACCTGGTGGATAAGTACGAGGACCATCTGGGGACCTATATGGTAAAGGTGGGAAGCCAGCAGCTTTCCAAGAACGACAGCCATACGGTCTCCCTGCTCCTTCACTGCATCGGAGACTTTGAGAGAATCTCCGACCATGCCATGAACTTAATGACAGCGGCCAAGGAGATGCACGATAAAAATATGGAATTCTCCAAAAAGGCAGAGGAGGAATTAAAGGTATTTTTAAATGCCGTTACAGAGATCCTGGATCTTTCTGTTACGGCCTTCGAGAACAACGATGTAAAGAAGGCTTCCCTGGTGGAGCCGCTTGAGGAGGTCATCGACGATCTGAACACCTGTGTGAAGGCCAACCACATCAAGCGTCTCCAGAAGGGAAAATGTACCATCGAGCAGGGCTTCGTTCTGTCGGATATCTCCACCAACTTAGAGCGTGTGTCCGACCACTGCTCCAATATCGCCATCAGTGTCATTGAGATCGACCGGGATGGCTTCGATGCCCACGGTTATCTGGAAAACTTAAAGCGGGACGACGATCCCCGGTTCCAGGGAATGGTGGAAAGTTACAGAAAGAAATATACGCTTCCGGCGTAAAAGAGAAAGCCGCCTATGCAGTTTCTGCCAGGCGGCGGATCTTTATCCGGAAAGGACAGGAGGAGAGCGGATATGGCGCTGATCTATGCAGTGGAAGATGATAAGAATATTCTGGAGATCGAGATGTTTGCCTTAAAAAACAGCGGCTACCAGGTGGACGGCTTTGAATGTGCCCGCGATTTTTATAAGAAGCTGGATGAGCGGCAGCCAGATCTGGTCCTTCTGGATATCATGCTGCCGGACGAGGATGGCCTTGAGATCGTCGGAAAGCTCCGGAGACGGCCCGAGACCAAGAAGCTCCCGGTGATCATGGTCACGGCCAAGACCACAGAGATCGACAAGGTCAAGGGCCTGGATGTGGGCGCCGATGATTACCTGACAAAGCCCTTCGGCGTTATGGAGCTGATCGCCAGGGTCAAGGCGGTGCTCCGCAGGACCATGGAGGAGGAGAAGTTCTTAAGCCTGGGAGATGTGTTCCTGGACGACGAAAAGCATATGGTATATGTAAAGGACCAGCCTTGCAGCCTGACGTTCAAGGAGTATGAGCTCTTAAAGCTGCTGCTCCACAATGCCGGAATCGTGGTGACCCGGGAGATCATCCTGGAGCGTGTCTGGGGCATTGACTTCGAGGGAGAATCCAGGACCCTGGACATGCATATCCGGACCCTCAGGCAGAAGCTGGGGGATGCCGGGACCATGATCCGGACTGTGCGGAACGTAGGCTATATGATCGAATAGGCGGGATGAGATGAAACGGAGAATCCATATTGAGCTTCTGGTTACGTCAGGGTTAGCCATCCTCCTGACGCTGACCTTTGCCATGTTTGTGTTTTACGGGCTGTTCCGGTCCCAGATCATCCGGGATCTGGAGACCGATGCACGGGTCATGAAGAACATGGGCGTTTTTGACGATATTTCCAGGATGGCAGAGAAAAACGGCTCCATCAGCAGCGAGGACCTGCGGATCACAGTGGTGAGCCCCGGAGGAGACGTCCTGTTTGACAGCAGCGCCGATGCGGCGGCCATGGAAAACCATGAGGACCGGCCTGAGATCCGGACGGCTCTGGAAGCAGGGGAGGGAAGCGGCAGCCGGCGCTCAGAGACCATGGACAAGAACCTGTTTTATTATGCCGTCCGTATGGAAAACGGAAATGTCTTAAGGATCTCCAGGGAGGCAGACAGCTTTTTTGCGGTATTCCAGAATATGCTGCCCACGGTGCTGGAGGTGTCCCTGGTGCTGTTTGTCCTCAGTATATTTCTGTCCAATTATTTTACAAAGACCCTGGTGGGGCCCATTGAAGAAATGGCCAGGAATATTTCCGATCCTGGCCAGGAGGTGGTATACAGGGAGCTGGAGCCCTTTGTGGCCACCATCCGGCAGCAGCACGACGACATCATAAAAAGCGCCCAGATGCGCCAGGAGTTCACAGCCAACGTGTCCCACGAGCTGAAGACGCCGCTGACTGCCATTTCCGGGTACGCGGAGCTGATCGAGCACGGCATGGCGGATGCGGAGAATTCCAAGCGGTTTGCCGGGGAGATCCATAAAAATTCCGTGCGGCTTTTATCCCTGATCAACGATATCATCCAGCTTTCCCAGCTGGACGGAGGGAAGAATCACAGCGAGTATGCGGATATTGATCTGTATAAGCTGGCGGCTGAATGTGTGGATATGCTGAAGATGAACGCCAGAAAGCAGAACGTGACCATGAAGCTCTGCGGAAAGCCATGTACGGTGTATGCGGATCGTCAGCTCATGGAGGAGCTCCTATATAATCTGTGCGACAATGCCATCCGGTATAATAACCGGGGCGGCTCTGTGACGGTCACGGTGGATGAAAAAGACGGCCATGTGTTCCTTTCCATTAAGGACACGGGGATCGGGATCCCCACGGAGCACCAGGACCGGGTGTTTGAACGGTTCTACCGGGTGGATAAGAGCCGTTCCAAGGCCACTGGAGGAACGGGACTGGGTCTTGCCATTGTAAAGCATATCGTGGCCCAGCACGGCGCATCCATCTCCCTGGAGAGCCAGGCTGGGAAGGGGACGGAGATCCGGGTGGAATTTTCGGATGCCCTGAAGCAGCAGATGGAAGAACGGGCAGAGAATGCTTAAAATAAACAGACGATGGATTTTGGGGATGCCTTCCGGGCCTCCCCTTTTCTGGTTGTATCCTTCCGGGAAAAGGCCTGGAGTGTAAAACCAGCCTCCTGTTTTTTGTGGCTTTTGCCCATTGACGGCGGTGGAAAAGCCGGGTATGATAAAGCCAGACCAGAGATCTGAAAGGTCCCGGCTTTCTCACTCACCCGGCCTTATGTTTTCCGGCGGTTCCGCCAAAGTTTCCCGAAGAAATCGTTGACTTTTTCCTGGAAGTATATTATGATTGGAATATAACAGAACATTTGTTCGCATTTGGAGGATGAATATGAATAAAGAAGATAAATTGAAAGCCCTGGACGCGGCCCTGACCCAGATCGAGAAGGCCTATGGAAAGGGATCTGTGATGAAGCTGGGAGACTCCGGCGCAAATATGAATATCGAGACGGTGCCCACCGGTTCCTTAAGCCTGGATATTGCCCTGGGACTGGGAGGCGTTCCCAAGGGACGTGTGATCGAGGTCTACGGCCCGGAGTCCAGCGGTAAGACCACCGTTGCCCTTCATATGGTGGCGGAGGTACAGAAGCGGGGAGGGATCGCCGGCTTTATCGATGCGGAGCATGCCCTGGATCCCGTTTACGCGAAGAACATCGGCGTGGATATCGATAACCTGTATATTTCCCAGCCGGATAATGGAGAGCAGGCCCTGGAGATCACAGAGACGATGGTGCGTTCCGGAGCGGTGGATATCGTGATCGTGGACTCAGTGGCAGCCCTGGTGCCCAAGGCGGAGATCGACGGCGATATGGGAGATTCCCATGTGGGCCTTCAGGCCCGGCTCATGTCCCAGGCCCTCAGAAAGCTGACAGCAGTGATCAGCCGGACCAACTGTATCGTGATCTTTATCAACCAGCTCCGTGAAAAGGTAGGCGTGATGTTCGGAAATCCGGAAACCACCACCGGCGGCCGTGCGCTGAAGTTCTACTCCTCCGTCCGTCTGGATGTGAGAAGGACCGAGTCCTTAAAGCAGAGCGGTGAGGTGATCGGAAACCATGTGCGGGTAAAGGTAGTAAAGAATAAGATCGCACCGCCGTTTAAGGAGGCTGAATTTGATATTATGTTCGGCAAAGGGATCTCCAGAGAAGGCGATGTGCTGGATCTGGCGGCAGATGCCAATATCGTGGAAAAGAGCGGCTCCTGGTACGCCTATAAGGGCGCAAAGATCGGTCAGGGCCGGGAGAATGCCAAGCAGTACCTGGCCCAGAATCCGCTGATCTGCGAGGAGATCGAAAACCAGGTGAGAGAGCTCCACGGCCTGGAGGCCCAGCATGTGGCGGCCGGAGAACCGTCTGGTGAGGCGGCCGGAGAGAGCGTCGCGCCGGCAGATGCTGGAAATATGACCGCTGGAATGGAAAAGGAAGAGGCGGAGAGATAATGAAGGAATGGAAGCTGGAAGGCGTATCCGGGTTGGAGGAACCGTCCTTACAGTCTGGGAATGCCGGGGATGAAAAAGAGGCCAGGAACAAGGCCGTCTACTATCTCCAGTTTTCCAGTAAGACCGAGTGGGAACTGCGTAAGAAGCTGGCAGAACAGGGATTTCTGCCGGCTTCTGTTGATTCTGCCATCCGTTTTGTGAAGGCGCACCGGTATCTGGACGATGGAGAATATGCAGCCCGTTATATAGAGCGGAACCAGAGGAAGAAAAGCAGGAAGCAGATGGTCTTTGAGCTGCGTCAGAAGGGGATCGATGAGGAGACGTTAAATGCGGCCTTTGAGGAAAATCCTGTGGACGAGGAGGAGCAGATCCTAAGGCTCCTGGAAAAGAAGGGCTACCGGGGAGAGGAAGCCGAAAGGGAGGAAAAACAGAAAATCTCCGCCTATCTGGCCCGAAAGGGCTTCGCTTATGAGGCCATCCAGAGGGCTATGATTAATTATGCACGGAAAAACAGAGATTGAAAGCAATATACTTGACATAATGTATAAAACAGTTTAAAATTGAAGTGTTGTACAATGAAAACTAAATAAAGGAGGTGCTCCTGTGTCACCAATAATAAGCGCGTTGATCGCAGCGGTTATTGTGGCTCCTATTACCTGGCTTGCAGCTGTGGCTTACCGGAAGAAAAGCTATGAGAGCAAGATCGGAAGCGCAGAGGAAAAGTCCAGAGAAATAATAGATGAAGCATTGAAGGTCGCAGAGACGAAGAAAAAAGAAGCTCTCCTGGAAGCCAAGGAAGAGAATTTGAAGGCAAAAAATGAGCTGGAGAAGGAAACCAGGGAACGAAGGGCAGAGATTCAGCGCTATGAGCGCCGCGTACTCAGCAAAGAGGAAAATCTGGATAAAAAAGCAGAGGCAATGGAACGGAAAGAGTCCAGCCTGGTGTCCAGAGAGGACTCTTTAAAGAAACGCACTGCCGAAGTGGAGGAACTGTTTGCGAAAGAGCAGGAGGAGCTGGAAAAGATCTCCGGTCTTACTTCTGATCAGGCAAAAGAGTATCTTCTGAAGTCTGTGGAAGCGGATGTGAAGCACGACACTGCCAAGCTCATCAAGGAGCTGGAAGCCAGGGCAAAGGAAGAAGCAGACAAAAAGGCCAGGGAGTATGTGGTCACAGCCATCCAGAGATGTGCGGCTGACCATGTGGCAGAGACCACAGTTTCTGTGGTACAGCTCCCCAGTGATGAGATGAAGGGACGCATCATCGGAAGAGAGGGACGGAATATCCGTACTCTGGAGACCATGACCGGCGTTGAGCTGATCATCGACGATACTCCGGAGGCCGTCGTACTGTCCGGCTTTGATCCGGTCCGCAGAGAAGTTGCCAGGATCGCCCTGGAGCGTCTGATCGTGGATGGACGTATCCATCCGGCCAGGATCGAGGAAATGGTGGAGAAAGCGCAGAAGGAAGTCGAGAACATGATGCGCGAAGAAGGAGAGGCAGCCGCCCTGGAGGTGGGGATCCATGGAATCCATCCGGAGCTGGTGAAGCTCCTTGGAAAGATGAAGTTCAGGACCAGCTATGGGCAGAATGCATTGAAGCATTCCATCGAGGTTGCCCAGCTTTCCGGTCTGCTGGCTTCTGAGATCGGCGTGGATGTGAGACTGGCAAAGCGTGCCGGTTTATTACACGACATTGGAAAATCTGTCGATCATGAGATGGAGGGCTCCCATGTACAGCTGGGATCCGAGCTCTGTAAGAAATATAAGGAGTCGGCTACGGTCATCAACGCAGTGGAATCCCATCATGGCGATGTGGAACCCACCAGCCTGATCTCCTGTATCGTCCAGGCAGCAGATACGATCTCTGCCGCAAGACCCGGCGCCAGAAGAGAAACGCTGGAAACATACACCAACCGCTTAAAGCAGCTGGAGGATATCACCAATTCCTTCAAGGGAGTGGATAAGTCCTTTGCGATCCAGGCAGGACGCGAGGTACGTATCATGGTCGTACCGGAACAGGTCAGCGATGACGATATGGTTCTGATGGCCAGAGAAATTTCTAAGAAGGTGGAGTCCGAGCTGGAATATCCGGGACAGATCAAGGTCAATGTGATCCGGGAATCCAGAGTAACGGATTATGCAAAATAAGAGCACAGAACGATAAGAAAGATCCGGAGGTATACGGGGAGACCTTGTACCGCCGGATTTTTTATGTCATAGGGGCGGAAGGGGGACTGGATCCGGACACCGCATTGGGGCAGACGTTTATCGGCGTTAATTTGTGACAGTTCAGCCATGCGGAGAACCAGACAGGAAAACGCTTATGAAAACAAGTTTTCAACGCTTTTTCCCATCTGGTTCTCCGCATGGCTGAACTATTACGTTAATTTGTAAAAAAGTATTGACGATTCAGAAAATGTGGTGTAAAATCCAGAGTAACGAAAAGTTACCAGAGAAAGCCGGGGCGGTACAAACGCCCGGGAGGAAACAGGATGAACAAGAAAACGGCGATCGTATCAGTACAGATGAATATGATGGGTCTGATGTGCGGCATGGCCATGTGCGGCATGATTTTTTGCGTGGAAAAAATTGCAGACCAGAATCATTCCTGTATGGATTGTGAGTAGTCAGATATCCTGTGATCAACAAAGAGGGTAAACCGCAGTTCCTGAGGGGCTGCGGTTTTTTGTTTGCGCGGGCGGCGAAAAAAAGCGGCCGGTCCGCCGGAGAAAAGGAGAAAAACATGGAAAATAAGACTCCGATCATCCGTATGGATGGTCTTGGAAAAGCGTTTACAGGGAGCCAGGGAACGGTCCGGGCGCTGGAGGACATCAGTCTGGAGATCATGCCTGGGGAGATCTTCGGGATCATCGGCCTTTCGGGGGCAGGAAAAAGCACCCTGGTGCGGTGTATGAATTATCTGGAAGTCCCCACCGAGGGAGAGGTCTATTATGATGGAAAGCCCCTGTCGGAAATGCAGGATGCTGAGTTAAGAAAGGTCCGCCAGTCCATGGGAATGATCTTCCAGCAGTTCAATCTGCTGGCCCAGAGGACAGTCCTGGGAAATATCTGTTTCCCCATGGAGATCGCAGGGACGCCCAAGGAGGAGGCAAAGGCCAGGGCCCGGGAACTTTTAAAGCTGGTGGGACTGGAGGACCGGGAAAACGCATATCCGGCACAGCTTTCCGGAGGCCAGAAGCAGAGGGTAGCCATTGCCAGGGCCATTGCCACCAATCCAAAGGTACTCCTCTGTGACGAGGCCACCAGCGCCCTGGATCCCAATACCACCAAAGCGATCCTTCAGCTTTTGAAGGAGATCAACCAGTCCATGGGCATTACAGTCGTCATCATCACCCATGAGATGGCCGTGATCGAAGCTGTCTGCGACCGGGTGGCCATCATCGACAAGAGCCACATTGCAGAGATCGGCGAGGTGTCCCGGGTGTTCGCAGAGCCCAAGTCCAAAATCGGCCGCCAGCTGATCCTGGGCGACGCAGCGGAAAAAGTAGAATTTGGAACGGGACGGCTGTTCCGTATTATCTTTGACGGCCTGGCGTCCAGTGAGCCGGTGATCTCCAACGTGGTACTGGCATGCAAGGTGCCGGTGAACATCATGTACGCAGCCACCAGGGATATAAAGGGAAAGGCCGCAGGACAGATGATCATTGAGCTGCCGGATCATGAGCCGGACATCGAAAGGGTCCTCCAGTATCTGGACCGGGCGAAAGTACCTTATGAGGAGGTTGGAAAAAATGAACTCTAATCTGGCATTTCTGTTTTTAGAAGAACTGGGAAATACCCTGATCATGACGTTTGCATCGTCGGCTCTGGCCTATGTGATCGGGATCCCCCTGGGAATCCTGCTTGTTGTCTGGGCAAAGAACGGGATCCGTCCCAACCCCAGGGCCCAGGAGGCCCTGGGCGTGGTCATCAACCTGATCCGTTCTGTTCCGTTCCTGATCCTGGTGATCGCCATCCAGAACTTCACCAGAAAGCTGGTGGGCACCAGCGTGGGAACCAAGGCCATTATCGTGCCTCTGACTCTGGCGTCGGCCCCCTATGTGGCCAGGATCGTGGAAGCATCCTTAAACGAAGTGGATCCCGGGGTCATCGAAGCGGCCAAATCCATGGGCGCTTCCACCTGGCAGATCATCGTAAAGGTGCTCCTTCCGGAGGCGAAGCCGTCTCTGATCACCAACGGGGCCATTGCAGTGACCACCATTCTGGGATACTCGGCCATGGCCGGCTTCTGCGGGGCCGGAGGCCTGGGAGCCGTTGCCATCAACTATGGCTACTACCGGTTTGAGGACGGCATCATGTGGATCGCCATTCTCTTCTTAGTGATCCTGGTACAGGCGATCCAGTCCCTGGGCATGACCCTGGTGAAAAAGGTGGACCGGAGGGCCCGTTAGGCTTACGGAAGAAAGCTCTTTAAACGTATGGATCAGATCCTGACCGGCCAAAACCAAAGCGCGCAGGCGGAGGGCGGAACGGTTTTGATATAAATGAAAACATCAAAAGGAGAAAGATCATCATGAGAAAAAACATTTATACATTCCTGGCAGTCGCTTTTGCGGCCGGACTTTTAGCCGGCTGCGGTTCCAAAGATTCCGGTAAGGACACCACCATCGTCGTAGGAGCCAGCCCGGCTCCCCACGCAGAGATCCTGGAGGCGGCGAAGCCGGTGCTGGAGAAGGCAGGCTATACCCTGGAGATCAAAGAGTATAACGATTATGTACAGCCCAATGTGGCCCTGGATGCCGGAGACCTGGACGCCAACTATTTCCAGCACCAGCCGTATCTGGATGAATTTAATGCGGAGAAAAAGAAGGAGCTGGCTTCTGCGGCTGTGATCCATTATGAGCCCTTTGGGATCTATGCCGGAAAGACCGCTTCCCTGGAGGAGCTGGCAGACGGAGCCCAGATCGCCGTTCCCAATGACACCACCAATGAGGCCAGGGCTCTCCTGCTTTTAGAGGCCCAGGGGCTCATCGGCCTGAAGGAGGGCGCAGGACTTACGGCAACCAAGCAGGATATCGTTGACAATCCGAGAAATTTCGATATCATTGAAATGGAGGCAGCCCAGCTTCCCCGTTCTCTCCAGGACGTGGATCTGGCTGTCATCAACGGAAACTATGCCATCGCAGCAGGTTTAAAGGTGGCGGACGCTCTTGTATGTGAGGATTCAGAATCCATCGGCGCCACTACCTACGGAAATGTGGTAGCTGTTCAGAAGGGCCATGAGAATGATGAAAAGATCAAGGCTCTGGTGGAAGCCTTAAAGAGCGGGGAAGTAAAGAAGTTTATTGAAGAAACGTATGAGGGGGCCGTGGTTCCGCTTTCATAGAAAAGCGGCCCTCCCCTGTGCGGGAACATCTCAGGAGGGAATGGAAATGGCAAAAATCGGTTTTATTGGAATGGGCAACATGGCGACTGCCATCATGAAGGGGCTTTTAAAGGAATTTTCCCCGGAGGATATGATCTTTTCCTCTGCCCATGAGGAAAAAATGGAGCAGGTCACCAGGGAGACGGGGGTTCCCCATGCGGGCTCCAACGCAGAGTGCGCCAGACAGGCAAAGTACCTGGTCCTGGCTGTAAAGCCCCAGGTGCTGCCCCGGGTTTTTGGGGAGATCAAAGACGTGGTGACGAAGGACCAGGTGATCATCTCCATCGCAGCCGGATACACCATTTCCGACCTGACAGAGGGCCTGGGAGGCCAGGTCCGGGTGGTCCGCTCCATGCCCAACACACCGGCTATGGTGGGTGAGGGCATGACGGGAGTCTGCTATGATGAAGCCCTGTTTACCCAGGAGGAAAAGGAGCTTCTCCATACACTGTTCACTTCCTTTGGAAAAATGGAACTGGTGGAGGAGCGGCTCATGGATGTGGTGGGAAGCGCCAGCGGCTGTTCCCCGGCTTATGTATACATGTTCATCGAGGCCCTGGCCGACGGCTGTGTGAAGAACGGCCTGCCCCGCCAGATGGCGTACCGGATGGCTGCCCAGGCAGTCCTTGGAAGTGCAAAAATGGTCCTGGAGACCGGAAAGCATCCCGGCGAGCTAAAGGATATGGTCTGCTCACCCGGCGGCACCACCATCGAGGGTGTGGCGGCCCTGGAGGAGGGAGGCTTCCGCAGCTCCATCATAAAGGCCTGCGACGCCAACTACGAGAAAAATAAGCGGTTAAAATAGGCGGGAGGAGAAAGCGGTTATGGAAAAAACGATCCGCCTGGAGCGGGAGCTGGCGTACACCGGGACGATCCTTAAGGTATACAGGGATACGGTGGTGGCTAATGGGATCCAGGAAACGTATGATTATATCCACCACGACGGGGCGGCAGCAGTGCTTCCGGTGACAAAGGATGGAAAGCTCTTAATGGTGCGCCAGTACAGGAACGCCCTGGACCGGTTTACCCTGGAGCTGCCGGCCGGAAAGGTGGATGCGCCGGACGAGCCCCGGATCGAATGTGCGTACCGGGAGCTGGAGGAGGAGACCGGGTTTAAAGCGGAGACCATGGAATACCTCATGACCATCAACACAACCGTGGCATTCTGCGACGAGGCCATCGATCTGTTTGTGGCCAGGGATCTGGTAAAGACAGAGCAGCACCTGGACGCAGACGAAAGCATCGATGTGGAGGAATGGGAAGTAAAGGACCTGCTGGAGCTGATCTACGGAGGAAAGCTCACCGACGGGAAGACGGTGGCTGCCATCATGGCATATGCCCAGCGGGAAGGGATCCGGTGAACGGATAAAAATGGAATAGACCGGACATGGCCGTCATATAGTGGGAACAAAAGAAGCCTGTACTGTATGGGGGATGCCATGGGAAATTTCGGAAACAGGAAGGACAGCCCAGGATTCTGGCTGTCCTTTTTTCTGCTCCTGGGAGCCGCCGCCGGGACGCTGTTCTGCAACTGGCCGGATTCCGGATGGAAGGAGGCGCTTAGGGATGCGGGGAGTGGGATGGTCACGGCAGCCATGCTGTTAAAGCTGGATTTCATGGGGCTGTTTTTTACGGTTTTAAGAAAACGGCTGGGGGAGGCCTTCTGCCTAATCTTGTTCTCCATGACGCCGACGGCTCCGTTTCTTTTTATGGGGACGGCGGCCTACCTGGGTTTTTCCACGGCGGTGATCGTCAGCAGCCTGACCATGGGGAGCGGGCTTTCCGGGATCTTCCGGTATCTGGCCCTGGTCTTTCCCCAGGCTGTGCCGTACATGGCTGTATTTTATGTGACGGCCTGGTGGATGGAGGAGGAGAAAAAGAAGATGACCGCGCCTGCGGCCCTGGCGCTGGTCTTGGCAGCGGTCCTGGGAGCGGCGGCGGAAAGCTTTGTGAATCCGTGGATAACTGCCTGGATCACCGGATGAACGGTGGAAAATTCTTTTTACAATATGTGGAAGGCCGCTGTCCGGGGAGCGCCACATGTTGGGCTTTTTATGGAAACCGCCTGGAAAGTGGGAGAAAAGGGGTAAAAATGTGTTTGATTTTATGGAAAAGTGAGACTATAATGAGGAAAACAGCCCGTTTTGGGCAGGATCGTGTATGAGAGAAGATCACGGGGGATCGTGCAGATTGAGATGAAAGAAGAGATCAGACGGTTCGCGGAGTATCTGGAGGCGGAAAAGCATGCTTCAGAAAATACCCGCGTTTCCTATCAGAGAGATTTAATGCAGATGGCGGCGTTCCTGGAAGGAATGGGGATCCGGGAGCTGTCCCGGGTCACAAGGACAGCGCTGAATTCCTATGTGCTGATGCTGGAAAAGGAAGGGAAGGCGGCGTCTACGGTGTCCAGGAACCTGGCGTCCATGAAGGCGTTTTTCGGATACGAATTCAAGCGCGGGCGGATCAGAAAGGATCCGTCAGAATCCATCCATGCGCCCAGGATCGAAAAAAAGGCTCCGGTGATCCTGACCGTGGAGGAGGTGGACCGCCTGCTGGCCCAGCCGTCGGGGGATTCTGCCAAGGAGATCCGGGATAAGGCTATGCTGGAGCTCCTTTACGCCACCGGGATCCGCGTATCGGAGCTGATCCATCTGGAGCTTTCCGATGTGAATATGGCTGTGGGCTTCATTACCTGCCGGGACGAATATAAGGAGCGGGCCGTACCCTTCGGCCGCGTGGCCAAGGAGGCACTTTCAAGATATCTGGAAACAGCCCGCCCGGCTCTTGTAAAGGGCGGGGACGCGCCCTGGCTTTTCATCAACTGCAGCGGCGGCCTCATGAGCCGCCAGGGCTTCTGGAAGATCGTGAAATATTACGGGGAAAAGGCCGGGATCCAGGAGGACATCACGCCCCATACCCTGCGCCATTCCTTTGCGGCCCACCTGATCGGCGGCGGGGCCGATGTGAAGGCCGTCCAGACCATGATGGGCCATGCCGATCCCGCCACCACCCAGATGTACGCCGCCTATGCCGGACTCTGCGGGACAGACCCGGAAGCACATCACAGGAGATAGGAGATCCCCCTTCCCAGAGAACGCGCCGCTCTGTGAAGGGGGATCTTCTGGATGCATACCTGGCAGAAGAACTGGAAGAGGAATACCGGAAAACGCAGATACCGGATCAGGAGGAGGAAAGAGAATGACACGACAGGAACTGTTCGCCTGGTGCATGGACCAATACGGCACAGAGCCGGAGTATCCGTGGAAGGACAGAAACGCTGTCCTCCGTCACAAAGACAACAAAAAATGGTATGGAGTGATCCTGGAAACAGGAAAAAATAAACTGGGGCTTCCGGGAGAGGGGACCGCAGAGCTTCTGAACGTAAAATGCGACCCGGTCCTGGCCGCCTCCTGCCGCACCCAGCCCGGATTCTTCCCCGCCTGGCACATGAACAAAGAAAAATGGCTCAGCATCCTTTTAAACGAACCAGAGCTGGACACCGCCATAAAAAACCTCCTGGCCCTAAGCTTCGACCTGACCTCCCCCAGCTCCAGACCCCAGCATTCAAAATAATCCCTCCAGAAGTTCCCAACCCATCCCCATCCCTCACTCCCCCATATCTTACCGCAGCCCGCACTTTATCAAAGCCCCCATGTCCTCCCAAAGCGATGCTTTCTTTGGGAGGATATGGGGGCGTCCCTATTTTACAGCTTCCCCAGAATACTCCTTGCCACCGACAGTCCGTTGGCGGAGGCCTGCTGGAGTCCGCGGGTCACAGACGCGCCGTCTCCGATGGCCCGGAGTCCCGGGATACTGGTCTCGAAATCCTTATTTACCACCACCTTATTGGAGTAGAATTTCACCTCCACGCCGTAAAGCAGGGTCTCGTCGCTGGCGATCCCGGGCGTTACCTTGTCCAGGGCCAGGAGCATTTCCTTGATGTCCACCATGATCCGGTGGGGCAGCACCAGGGACAGATCTCCAGGCACCGCGTCCTTTAAGGTGGGGATCAGATTGTTCCGGCAGAGCCGTTCCTCAGTGGTCCGGCGGCCCCGGAGGAAATCGCCGAAGGTCTGCACCAGGATCTTTCCGTCACACAGCATGTTGGAAAGCTGGGCCACATGCTTGCCGTATTCGATGGGCGTCTTAAAGGGCTTGGTGAAGTTTTTGGACACCAGAAGGGCAAAGTTGGTGTTGTGGGTCTTATATTCCTGGGACTTGTAGGCATGGCCATTGACCACCGCCAGGCCATTTTCGTAATACTCTGTGGCCACCTCTCCCGACGGATTGGTACAGAAGGTACGCACCTTATCGTCGAAGGTGGGGGTATAATACACCAGCTTGGCCTCGTAGAGGTTCTTATTTAAAAACTCCATGACCTCGTCCCGGACCTCCACGCGGACGCCGATGTCCACGGTGCCGACCTTTGTCTCGATCCCGTGATCCCTGCACACATGGGAGAACCAGTCGGAGCCCTCGCGGCCAATGGCGGACACGATCTCCCTGGCGTAATACGTTTCTCCCTTATCGGAGATGATCCCTCTGGCACAGCCGTCCTCGATGAGGATATCCTGGACCATGGTATTAAATTCGATCCGTACCCCGCTGCTTAACAGGTGTTCCTGGAGGCGGGTGTAGATCTTATAGCCCTCTTCAGTGCCCAGATGACGGATGGGACATTCGATGAGCTTTAAGTTTGCCATGATGGCCCTCCGGCGGATCTCCTGGATCTCCTTCTGCTTATCGACGCCGTAGACATTTGTGTCTGCCCCGAATTTCAGATAGATATCGTCGGATTCATGGATCAGCTCCAGGGCCTTGTCATATCCCAGGATATCCGGCAGGTTCCCTCCCACATCCGGAGACAGGGAGAGCTTTCCGTCAGAAAACGCGCCGGCTCCCGCAAAGCCGGTGGTGATGCTGCATGGCCTGCACCCCACACATACCTTGGTGGTACGCTTGGGGCATACCCGCTTTTCAATGGGACGGCCCTTTTCCACCATGAGTATGTTTAAGGAAGGCCGCTCCTTTATGAGCTCGTAGGCGCAGAAGATGCCCGACGGCCCCGCGCCGATGATGATCACATCAAAATCTGTTCTGTTGTTCATAGAATACCCCCAATCATAAACTGGCCGCAGTCCGGGAACCGCAGCCAGTCTATTATACCATAAAATACGTCTGGGAACAATCGATCAGAACAGCACCGGCATTTTCAGCCAGCGGCCCCGCAGCAGGCGGATCAGGAACACGATGCCGCGGGTGATCAGCTCGGCAGTCATAGAGATCCATACGCCGGTGACGCCGAACCGATGGGTGAACACCAGAACCGTCATGACACGGACGCCCCACATGGTAAACAGGTTGATGAAGAACGGGGCCTTGCTGTCCCCGGCTCCCCGGAGCGCGCCGGTGGCGACGATGCTGACGGCAAACAGCGGTTCTGAGAAGGCTACGATCCGCAGAAGTCCGGCGCTGACCTCCGCTACCTCCGTGTCAGCTGTCAGGAGGCTGGTGAGGAAGGGCGCGAAGCCGAACATTAAGAGCGCCATGAAAAATACCAGGATGGAGCCTAAGATCGTGGTCCCGTAGGCGAACCGCTTTGCCATATCCAGCCGCCGGGCTCCGATGCTCTGGCCCACAAGGGCGGTGGCGGCAGAGGCGACGCCGAAGGCGGGAAGATAGCAGATGCTCTCAGTCTGGACAGCTACGTAGTTGGAGGCCACGGCCACGGTGCCCATTCCGGCCACCACAGAGGTCATGACGATCTGAGCCAGGGAAAGGGCCATGCGCTCCAGGGCAGTGGGCGTGGACAGGCGCAGCATGTTGTTCATGCACGGCTTTGTGAAGCGCCAGGTCTCGTTTCCCTGGAAGCGGAGCGGTCCCCTGCGGCAGATGATGCCCAGAAGAAGGGTCACGGCCACGCAGGCCTGGGCAAGTCCTGTGCCCAGAGCCGCGCCCTGGACGCCGAGGCCGGCTCCCCAGACGTGGAAGCCGCCGATGTCCCGGGACGGGTAAATGAAGATAAAGTTAAAGATCACGTCAAACACGCACATGCCCACGTTCATGATGCTGGGCAGCAGGATGTTTCCGCTGCACCGCAGGATGCTGGAGTACAGGGCGGAGGCCATGGAAAACGGGAAGAAGAAGGCCACCGTACAGAAGTAGGACCTGGCCGCCGGGGCGATCTCCGGATCAGAGCCCAAAAGCTCCGGCAGGACCTGGCCGATGCCGATGGCTGCTGCGGCCATGACCACACCGAACAAAACGTTAAACAGGATGGACTGGCACAGGACGTTCCGGCTGTCTCCGTCCCGTCCGGCTCCCAGGTACTGGGCGATCTGGACGGAAAAGCCCACGGCAATGGCGCTGGTCAGGCCGTTCATTAGCCAGATGGAGCTGGCTACCACGCCGATGGCCGCCGTGGCTCCCGGACCCAGGCTGCCCACCATGGCGGTGTCGATATAGCTCATGAGCGTCATGACCAGCTGTTCCAGGATCGCCGGAATGGAAAGGGCGATGATCAGCTGGGTCTGGCTTTTTAAGGAGATGGAGCGGCCGTCCCGCATGGCCTCGCTCATCTGAAGCATGTTCATAAAAGATACCCCCAATGTAAGAATTTAATAAAATACCCCATGCCCATAGTATACTGGAAAACGGCAGGAATTGGAAGAGGAGGAGCAAAGGATTTGGGACTTGTAAGTCATGGATAAAACTGATAGAATAGTAAAACCATAAATCATGGGATAAAGGAGAAAATATACCATATGTTTTTAATAGCAGGTCTCGGGAATCCGGGAAAGGAATATGAAAATACACGCCATAACGCCGGCTTCATGGTGCTGGACGCCCTGGCAGATAAGCTGGGAGCCGACATATCGGAGAAAAAGCACAAGGCCCTCTGCGGCAAGGCTGTGATCGGAGGGCAGAAGGTGATCCTTTTAAAGCCCCAGACGTATATGAATTCCAGCGGCGAGAGCATCCGGGCGGCTGCCGATTATTATAAGGTGGACCCGGAGGACATCCTGGTGGTCTATGACGACATCAGCCTGGCTCCCGGCCAGCTTCGGATCCGGGCCAAGGGAAGCGCCGGAGGCCACAACGGGATCAAGAGCATCATCGCCCATCTGGGGACCCAGGAGTTCCCCAGAGTCCGGGTGGGCGTGGGAGAAAAGCCGCCCAGGATGGATCTGGCCGACTATGTGCTGGGCCATTTTTCCCAGGGCGAGAGAAAGATCATGGAGGACGCAGTAAAGGAAGCGGCCGACGCGGTCATGGAGGCAGTGGAGGAAGGGATCGACCATGCCATGAACAGCCATAACCGGAAGAAGGACGGCCAGGCGTAAAAGGATCGGGAGAGGAGAAGAATGGGAGAGATATTTGCAAATCCGCTGACGGAGCTGGCAGAATATGGAGACATGAAGCAGGATCTTATGAAAGGGAAAGGACCCGTCCAGATCTGCGGCGTCACCGATTCCCAGAAGGTCCATGTGATGTACCAGGTTTCGGAGGAGAAGGCCTGGAGGTTAGTTGTGACTCACGACGATACCAGGGCCAGGGAGCTTTACGATGACTTCAGCTATTTTGAAAAGAATACATGGCTGTATCCCGCCAGGGATCTTCTGTTTTACAGCTCCGATATCCATGGAAACCTTCTGACCAGACAGCGGATGCAGGTGTTTAAGCACCTGATGGAGGATGTTGGCGGGACCGTGGTGACCACGGTGGACGGCCTCATGGACCATCTTCTCCCTCTTTCCATGATGAAGGAGCGGCGGATCCTGGTGGAGTCCGGAGAGGTCCTGGATATCGGGGATATGAAGGAACGGTTCCGGGATCTGGGCTACGAGCGGACGGGCCAGGTGGACGGAATGGGCCAGTTTTCCATCCGAGGAGGAATCATTGATATTTTCCCTCTGACCGAGGAGCTTCCGGTGCGGATCGAGCTGTGGGGAGACGAGGTGGACTCCATCCGGTCCTTTGATCCGGAGAGCCAGAGATCCATTACCCAGATGGATTCGGTGCTGATCTATCCGGCGGCGGAGCTGACCTTAACAAAGGAACAGATGGAAAACGGCACAGACCGGATCGAAAAGGAAGGGAAAAAGCAGGAAAAGGCCTTCCGGGAGGCAGGAAAGCCCGAGGAGGCCCACCGGATCAAGACTGCCGTGGGGGAATTGTGCGAGGCCTTAAGGGAGGGCTTTGACATCCACGCCCTGGACGGATATATCCGGTATTTCTGTAAGGAGACGATGTCGTTTCTGGAGTACATGAAGGAAGCGGCGGGAACGGACCGGACGGACGGAGCTCTCGCCGGAAACGGCGGCTCTGGGGAGCGCGCAGGCCTTGCCATATTTTTAGATGAGCCCCAGAGGCTTTTGGAAAAGGCAGGAGTGGTGGAAACTGAGTTTCGGGAGAGCATGAGCCACCGTCTGGAAAAGGGGTATCTGCTTCCGGGCCAGACGGATCTTTTATTTTCCGCAAAGGCTGTGCTGGCGGCGGCCCAGACGCCGGAGGCCATTTTTATGACGGGCCTGGACCAGCGGCTTCCGGGCATGGCCGTTAAAAAGAAATACAGCATCACGGGAAAAAATGTCAGTTCCTACCAGAACGGCTTTGAGCTTCTGATCAAGGACCTGACCCGCTGGAAAAAGGAAGGCTACCGGGTGGTGCTCCTTTCTGCATCCCGGACCAGGGCCAGCCGTCTGGCAGGGGATCTGAGAGAGTACGATCTGCGGGCCTTCTGCCCCGAGGATCCCAGCCGTCCGGTGAGCCCGGGGGAGATCCTGGTGACCTATGGAAAGCTCCATAAGGGCTTTGAATATCCGCTGATCAAATTTGTGGTCATTACGGAAGGCGACATGTTCGGAAACGAGCGCCGCCAGAAGAAGAGGAAAAAGTACAATTACGAGGGCAAGAAGATCAGCAGCTTTTCCGAGCTGTCCGTGGGAGACTATGTGGTCCATGAGAGCCATGGCCTGGGTATCTACCGGGGGATCGAAAAGATCGAGCAGGACCATGTGATCAAGGATTATATCAAGGTGGAGTATGCCGACGGCGGAAATCTCTATCTTCCGGCCACCCGCCTGGACGGGATCCAGAAGTACGCCGGAGCCGATGCGAAGACGCCGAAGCTCAATAAATTAGGCGGGGCCGAATGGGGAAAGACAAAGACCCGGGTACGCACGGCCGTGCGGGAGATCGCAAAGGAGCTGGTGGAGCTTTACGCCGCCCGCCAGGACGCCGAGGGCTTCGTTTACGGGGAGGACACGGTCTGGCAGAAGGAATTTGAAGAGATGTTCCCCTATGAGGAGACCGACGACCAGCTTTCCGCCATCGAGGACACAAAAAAGGACATGGAGAGCCGGAAGATCATGGACCGACTGATCTGCGGCGATGTGGGCTACGGAAAGACCGAGATTGCTCTCCGGGCGGCCTTCAAGGCGGTCCAGGAGGGAAAGCAGGTGGTCTACCTGGTTCCCACCACCATCCTGGCCCAGCAGCACTACAATACCTTTATCCAGAGGATGAAGGACTTTCCGGTGCGGGTGGATCTGATGTCCCGGTTTAAGACCCCGGCGGATATCAAAAAGACTCTGGAGGGGCTGAAAAAGGGGTTTGTGGACATCGTCATCGGTACTCACCGGGTGCTCTCCAAGGACGTGCAGTTCAAGGACCTGGGCCTGCTCATCATCGACGAGGAGCAGCGGTTCGGCGTGGCCCACAAGGAAAAGATCAAGCAGCTGAAGCAGAACGTGGATGTGCTGACCCTGACTGCCACCCCCATTCCCAGGACTCTCCACATGAGCCTCATCGGGATCCGGGATATGAGCGTTTTAGAGGAGCCGCCCATGGAGCGTGTGCCCATCCAGACGTATGTGATGGAGTATAACGACGAGATGGTCCGGGAGGCCATCCACCGGGAGCTGGCCCGCGGCGGCCAGGTATACTACGTATACAACAGAGTCAGCAACATCGACGAGATCGCAGGCCATGTGGCCTCTCTGGTGCCCGATGCCCAGGTGGCCTTTGCCCATGGGCAGATGAACGAGCGCCAGCTGGAGCGGATCATGCTGGATTTTGTCAACGGCGACATCGACGTTTTAGTATCCACCACCATCATAGAAACAGGGCTGGATATCCCCAATGCCAATACCATGATCATCCATGACGCGGACCGGCTGGGCCTTTCCCAGCTTTACCAGATCCGTGGGCGCATCGGCCGCTCCAACCGCACCTCCTTTGCGTTCCTCATGTACAAGCGGGACAAAATGCTGCGGGAAGAGGCGGAAAAGCGCCTCCAGGCCATCCGGGAATTCACGGAGCTGGGCTCCGGCATTAAGATCGCCATGCGGGATCTGGAGATCCGCGGGGCGGGGAACATCCTGGGAGCGGAGCAGCACGGCCACATGGAGGCCGTGGGCTATGACCTGTACTGCAAGATGTTAAATGAGGCCGTCCTGGCCCTTAAGGGAGAGACCACAGAGGAGGAGAGCTTCGAGACTGTGGTGGACTGCGACATCGACGCCTTTATCCCCGACGGATATATTAAGAACGAGTATCTGAAGCTGGATGTATACAAACGGATCTCGGCCATTGAGAACGAAGAGGAATACATGGACATGCAGGATGAGCTCATCGACCGGTTTGGAGACATCCCCGGACCGGTGGAAAACCTTCTGAAGGTGGCGGAGTTAAAGGCCGCGGCCCATCGGGCCTATGTGACCGAGGTGGCTGTCAACCGTCAGGAGATCCGTATGGAGCTGTATCCCAAGGCGAAGCTGGACGTTTCTGGTATTCCGGGACTCATCGGGGAATACAAGAACGCCCTGCGGTTCGTCCAGGGAGAAAAGCCCATGATGTTCTACCAGGATAAACGGAATAAGAACAAGGACTGCGGCCCCATGATGGAGAAGGCCAGGGAGATATTGGAACGGCTGGGGGGACTGGCAGGCCAGAGGGGGTGAACCCGGTATGAGAAAAAATGATATGTACTGGTTCCTGTTCCAGATCGCATGGGGACTGATCTGTCTTTTTTCATGGACACAGCCAGGCCAGGCAGCCCGGTATCTTTTACTGGGGATCATGCTTTTGCGGATTGCATTGTTTCTGCTGGTCTGGAAGAACGGAGACCGGGCGGTCCGATGGCTGGCGGGCCGGCACACGCCAGTGGGAGATCTGGAACTGAAGGAGCTTCGAGGGGAACTTTTTGATGTGTTGGTCCTTGCCGAATTTATGATCCTGGGAAACGCGGTTCCGAGACTGGCCGCCCATGGGCCGGAGTTTCGCCGCTATGATGCTCTTGCATGGTTTACCATAGCACTGGTGATTTATTACCTGGTAAATTCTCCGGGTCTGCGGCTTTTCTTAAAAGGGGGCTGGTTTTGGGGGATCCCGTGGATAAGCATTGCACTGCTCCTATTGGTGTATAAAAATTCTGGGATTTTTATCGCAGATGCCGGTGATCAAATGTTTGTCGTAATGGTGATCATGCACTTGGAACTGGTGGCCAGTACGCTGGTAAGGATGTATCTGAAGGGAAAAGAAAGAGGCTCTTGAAGAAAAAGCCATGTTCCGCATCGGGACAGCCAGTGAGGATCCGGCGACCCGTCTGCCTCTCCATAACGGAGGGATCCGGTTTGACGAGCGGGCAGTCCTGGCCGGGGCTGTGACCTTTGGAAGGCTTGCCGCAGAATATTTAAGATAATATATCTTGACAAACCCTCCCGCCCTCCCTATAATGTGGCTTATAGCCGGTGACGGCTGAAAACCAAACAGGTATCAGCAATGAAGAGAACCAGTAACGGTCCACAGGATCCGCACAGAGAGCTGCCGGAGGGTGAGAGGCGCGCGGGATCGGAGCCGTGAATACATCTCGGAGCTTCGCACCGAACCGCGAAAGCCTGCCTGGAATCCCGGAGCATGTCTGGGAGGAAGAGCGGCAGTCCGTTCAGTAGGCTGCGACGGAGGGGCCCACGTTAAAGGGCCGGAGTCCTGTAAGGAGACTTCATAAGCCGTATAATGTGAGTTATGCGGGAACATTAGGTGGTAACACGAGCCGTTGGCCTCGTCCTTTTGAAACAGAAGGGCGGGGCTTTTTTGTTTTCACGGCGTTCCTGGGATTGGGATCCCGAGGCGCTTCATTTCTGCCCCTTCTGTGCGGAAATCGGCCAACGAAACAGAATACAGAGATCACAGAAAAAGGAGAATGAGAAGATGGGAGTTTATGAGGAATTACAGGCAAGAGGCCTGATCGCCCAGGTGACAAATGAGGAAGAGATCCGGAAAATGGTAAATGAGGGAAAGGCCGTATTCTACATTGGCTTCGACCCCACTGCCGACAGCCTGCATGTGGGCCATTTCATGGCTCTCTGCTTAATGAAGCGTTTACAGATGGCAGGCAATAAGCCCATCGCCCTGATCGGCGGCGGCACCGGAATGGTGGGAGATCCCTCCGGCAGAAGCGATATGCGCCAGATGATGACCGTGGAGACCATCCAGCACAACTGCGACTGCTTTAAAAAGCAGATGAGCCGTTTCATCGACTTTTCCGACGGAAAGGCCATGATGGTAAACAATGCGGAATGGCTCCTGGATCTGAACTACGTTGATTTCTTAAGAGAGATCGGACCGCATTTCTCTGTAAACCGTATGCTGACCGCCGAGTGCTACAAGCAGAGAATGGAAAAGGGCTTAAGCTTCCTGGAGTTCAACTACATGCTGATGCAGAGCTACGATTTCTATGAGCTGTTCCAGAGATACGGCTGCAACATGCAGTTCGGCGGCGACGACCAGTGGAGCAACATGTTAGGCGGCACAGAGCTGATCCGGAGAAAGCTTGGAAAAGACGCCCATGCCATGACCATCACCCTGCTTCTGAACTCCGAGGGCAAGAAGATGGGCAAGACCCAGTCAGGAGCCGTATGGCTGGATCCCAATAAGACAAGTCCCTTTGAGTTCTACCAGTACTGGAGAAACATCGCCGACGCCGACGTGTTAAAGTGCCTGCGGATGCTGACCTTCCTGCCCTTAGAGCAGATCGATGATATGGATAAATGGGAAGGAAGCCAGTTAAACGAAGCCAAGGAGATCTTAGCCTACGAGCTGACTGCCCTGGTACACGGCGATGAGGAGGCCAAAAAGGCCCAGGAGAGCGCAAGGGCCCTGTTTGCAGGCGGAAATGCAGCAGAAATGCCCACAGCCGAGCTCTCTGATGACGACTTTACCGACGGCGCCATCGATATCCTGTCCATCGTACAGAAATCCGGTCTCTGCGGATCCCGCTCCGAGGCCAGAAGAAATGTGGAGCAGGGCGGCGTATCTGTGGACGGCGAAGCTGTAAAGGATATTAAAACGGTTTACACAAAGGAACAGCTTTCCGGCGACGGCATCGTTGTAAAGAGAGGAAAGAAGAATTTCCGCCGTGTGACAGTAAAATAAGGAAATGCATGGACTGCGGGGCGTATGCCCCGCACCGTCTGCTGTGAGAGGAGAAAAAAATGGAGATCTTCAAAGAAGCACAGAAAAATTTTGATTATATGGTACGGATCCGGAGACATATGCATGAGTATCCGGAAATGACGGGGCAGGAATTTGAGACCCTGGAGTTTATTAAAAAGGAGCTGGATGCCCTGGGGATCGAGTATGTGGAGGTTCCCGACGGCGGCATCGTGGGCCAGATCCACGGCGGAAAGCCGGGAAAGACCGTTCTGATGCGCGCCGACATGGACGCTCTTCCCATCCAGGAAAATACAAAGAATTTATGCTGTGATAAGCTGTGCGTGTCAAAAAATGACGGCATTTCCCACGCCTGCGGCCATGATTCCCATACAGCCATGCTGCTGGGCGAGGCTAAGATCTTAAACGAGCACAAGGACGAATTGAACGGAAACATCGTCCTCTGCTTCGAGCGGGGCGAGGAGGGCGGCGGCCAGATCGCCAACCTGCTCCCCTACATTGTTGAGACCATGAAGCTGCCCATCGACACCTGCATCGCCACCCATGTGAAGTGGGACGTTCCGGCGGGTCAGGTTTCTGCAGAGCCTGGTGCGGTATTCTCCGGCGGCTACGGCTTTGCCATCCGCTTAAAGGGTCTGGCCGGCCACGGCTCCCGTCCGGATCTGGCCCACAGTGTTCTGGACTGCTTCAACTCCATCTACAATCATATGAACATGATCCGCATGAAATACGTGTCTCCCACAGATATCCTGACCTTCTCTGTGGGCAGTGTCCACTGCGGAACGGCCATGAACATCGTGCCCGACGAGCTGGTATTCGACGGTACCATCCGCACCTTCAACGTGGCGGGGGCCGGAGCCAGCTTTATGAAGCAGTTTAAAGAGGTCCTGGAGGCAGAATGTAAATTAAACCAGTGTACCTATGAGATCATTTCCATGAAGGATCCTCTGTTTGAGAATTACAACAACGAGACCTGCAGCGAGATCGCAAGGAACGCCGTTAAGAAATACATGGGAGAAGAGGCTCTGGCAAAGGCCCAGCCGTGGATGGCCTGCGAGAGCATGCAGGCGTACTTAAAGTACTGGCCGGGCGTGATCACCTTCACCGGGATCCAGAATCCGGAGCTGGGAACCGGAGCCAACCACCATACGCCGGAGTTTGACCTGGACGAAAAGGGCATGATCTACGGCGCAGCCGCAGCCATCGGATATGTGGTGGACTTCTTAAACTACGAGGGCGAGATCCCGTTTACTCCCTATAAGGGAAATATCCGGGAGCTGGCTGCAAGAAATATTAAATAAATATGTTTGCCCCTAACCTGTGCGGGCTTCGTTTTGCGGATGTCTGACCATGAACGTCAGATATCTGCAACCCGGAAGTCCGTTTTCTATGCGGTCCTATTTTATATGCTGGAATAAGCGGAATTCCAGGAAAATTGAAAGGAGATTGTCATGACAACCAATGAGAAGCTTTCTCTGCTTCGTGAAAAAATGGCGGAAGCCGGGGTACAGGCATATCTGATCCCGTCCTCGGACCCCCACATCAGCGAATATCTTCCCGATCACTGGAGGGCCAGGGCCTGGCTTTCGGGCTTCGACGGCTCTGCCGGAACCCTGGTGGTCACGGAAACGGAGAGCGGTCTGTGGACCGATGGCCGTTATTTTATCCAGGCGGAGCGGCAGATGGCCGGCAGCGAGATCGTCCTCTACCGTATGAAGGAAAAAGGCGTGCCCACCATCCAGGAATTTCTTCTTTCCAGGCTGAAGAAGGGACAGGTCCTGGGAATCGACGGCATGGTCACTGCGGCGGAGATGGTACTGGATATGGAGACAGCGTTTTCTGCCCAGGGGATCGGGATCCGGTCGGAGGATCTGATCACACCCATCTGGAGCGATCGTCCTGCCATCCCCCAGAGTCAGGTCTATCTGCTTCCGGAACAATATACAGGCCTTTCTGCGGCAGAAAAGATCGCCCAGGTCCGCTCCCGGCTTAAGGAGAACGGGGCGGACGCCATGGCCGTTACCCGCCTGGACAGCATTGCCTGGCTTCTGAACCTGCGGGCCTCTGATGTGGTGTACAATACCTCCTTTGTGTCCTATGTCCTTCTGACCCAGGAAGCGGCAGTCCTTTATGTGGACAGCAGCCGCGTGTCGGAGGAGGCTATGGATTACCTTAAGAAAAACGGAGTGGCTGTGCGGCCGTATGGGGAGATCCTGGACGGGATCGCCGCCATCGATGTGCCCACGGTCATGCTGGTGAGCGTGGAGAACGTCAATTACCGGCTGTATCTGGCCATGGAGGAGAATCCCAGGGTGACCATTGTAAAGGGAGAGGAGCCAGTCTTCTGCCTGAAGGCCGTGAAGAATCCAGTGGAGATCGCCAATACCAAAAACGCCCATATTAAGGAAGGTGTGGCCATGGCCCGGCTCCAGATGTGCCTGGAGGAGAAGCTGGCTGCTGGTGAGACCGTTTCTGAAACAGACGTGGGAGAGCTTCTGGTGGATTTCCGTAAGGAACAGGAGGGATATATGGAGGACAGCTTTGCCGTGATCGCAGCTTACGGAGCCAACGCCGCCATGATGCATTACCATCCGACCCCGGAAAACCATGCGGTTCTTCAGCGGAAGGGCTTCCTTCTTCTGGATACCGGCGGCCAGTACGTGGACGGAACCACGGACACCACCCGTACCTATGCCCTGGGCGAACTGACCGACGAGGAACGGCGGTATTACACCTATGTGTTAAAGGCCAACATCGGCATCGCCCGGACTGTCTTTATGGAGGGCTGCTCCGGTGCCAACCTGGATATCATGTCCCGCACCCAGGTATGGAAGTACGGCCTGGACTACCGCTGCGGCACCGGCCACGGCGTGGGCTTTGTGGGCCCCATCCACGAAGGCCCCCAGAGCCTCAGGATGACCAACCATGTGCCCTTCCAGCCAGGCATGACCATCACCGATGAGCCTGGAATTTATGAAGAGGGCCTTGTGGGCGTCCGCATTGAGAATGAGCTTCTGGTGGTGGAGCATATGGAAACGAAATACGGAAAGTTTTATGCCTTCCAGCCCTTTACCTATCTGCCCATCGATACCACGCCGGTGGTGCTGGAGCTGATGAACGAGGAGGAGATCTCCTGGCTCAATGACTATCATCATATGGTCTATGATACCTTAAGCCCCCGTATGACAGAGCGGGAGCGTATCTGGCTCAAAGAAAAAACAAAACCATTGGAGAAATAAACCGGAATGAATATATTTATCGGAATCCTTCTGCTCTGTGCCTTCCTGGGGCTCTGGGATAAAATTTCCGGAGGGAAAATGGGCCTGGCGGCTGAATTTGACGGCGGCCTGGCCTCCATGGCCTCTCTGGCCCTTTCCATCGTAGGGATCTACTGCATCGGGGTCACGGCGGTCAGGAGCAATCCGGAGGCCATTGCCTCCTTTGCGTCCCGGCTGCCCTTTGATGCCTCTGTTCTCATCGGAAGCCTGCTGGCTCCCGACTTGGGCGGCCACGCCATTGCAAAGGAGCTGGCAGCCACTCCGGCCCTGGGGATCTATTCCGGAGTCATGGTATCCTCCTGTCTGGGAGCCATGATCTCCTTTACCCTGCCCATTGCCCTGACGGTCATCCGCAGGGAGGACACATCCCTGTTTATGCAGGGCAGCGTCTGGGGGATCGTAACGATCCCCGCGGGAGTGGCGGTGGGCGCTCTGCTCACCGGCCTGCCTGTGAAGGAGCTGGTCCGCAATCTTCTGCCGATCCTCCTTCTGTGCGCGGGTATCTGCCTGGCCCTCATAAAGGCCGCTGAGGCCACCATCCGGGTGCTGTCGGTGGTGGGGAACCTGGTGCGGATCGCCAGCCTGGTCCTGTTTGGCCTGGTGATGCTGGGGCTCTTCCTTCCCGCGTGCCAGATCGCATCGGACACCCTTATTTTTGAGTCCCTTACCATTGTGGTAAAGATCGCGGTGGTGGTGGCCGGATCCATGGTGGCGGCCTCTCTGATCCTTCGGTTTTTCCAGAAGGGGATCAGCCGGATCGCCGGATGGCTGGGGGTCAATTCCTATTCTGTGGTGGGACTGATCATCAGCCTGGCCACCTGTATTTCCATGATCCCGATGATGGAAAAAATGGACGATCGGGGAAAGGTGATGAACGCGGCCTTTGCAGTCAGCGGTTCCTTTGTGCTGGGAGGCCAGCTTGCCTTCATCGCCAGTGTGGAGCCCCCGGCGGTGGTGTCTGCCTTTATTGCCGCCAAGCTGGTGGGCGGCGTCTGCGCAGCGGCCGCCGCCATGGCATTTGCACCGAAGTCCGGCGCTGGATCCGGGGAATCGGCATCCCTGGAGTAAGAAAACAGCCGTCTGTCCCTGCCCTGTGAAGATCCGGGCGGGAACGGGCGGCTGTTTTGTTTTGCGGAGTGGGAGCGTTGGATATAATTTTAAATTATCACAAAAAATATAAAAACAGGAAAAATAAACTTTTTCTTACAAATTGACAAATCCATTTACAAACTTTAATCAGTATTGTACTATGATTATATAAAATATGGGGAAGGAGGGAAATGTCATGAAGAAGATATATGCTGCTGTTCTGGTTTTATTACTGGTTTCATGCGCCCCTAAGGAAGAGGCGGCTGTGGTGAAACCGCTTTCCATTGAGGATGTACCGAAGTCCGAAGAGACCCGGAAGCTGGACCGGAAGGAGATCTATACACTGAAACGCCAGCTGGAACAGATTCCGGTTGCTTCCAGCGAGGAATTTTTTACTGGAGAGGTAACGGAATTTTTAAAAGGATATGAAAATACGGAGCTGGAGAGCCTGGAAGTGGTCCAGGACACGCTGTCTCTGATACCGGGAAAAAATAAAAAGTCGCTGTACAATCTGAGTTTCCGGGTCCGTCTTGTGACAGACAGAATAAGGGATGAGGAGGGGATGAAACAGGCAGACCGCCTTGCGGAGGAAATTACGGACTTTTTGAAGCAGTACAGCTATGTGGGATTAAAATCAAAGGATGTATGGGTAAAGGTATACAACCAGAATGGAGAGGTGCTGTCGGATATGCAGAGCAGTGTTTCCATTTCAAACGAAACTATGTTTGTGGAAATACCAGAGGACGAATATGAAATCCAGACCCGGGCATTTAAATATTCTGGAAATGGACGAAAATTCCAACTGAAAAAGTTTGGTCCCTTGAGTGGAACTGGGGAATTATATGTGGAGTATGCGGTGGATGACGGCTATTTTGACTTTGACGATCTGGACGGCAGTATTGCCGGACTAGAGGCCATCGGTGAGGAGATCCGGGAATATCTTTTGTCATCGGAAAAAACGGAAAAATATATGGAATCCTATCATTTGAATGTTTTAACCATTTCCTTTTACAGCGGGAATTTTGATGATGACTATGTGACGTTTAACTTCGATATATAGGGATATGTCCAGGTCTCCTGGATCATGGAAAATGGAAGAGGAAAGAAGGATTTCTTTTGCTGCATTCCCGATGTGGGGGGGGGGTAAAAACCGGATTCTGGAGGGGATATAAATGGATGGGGTTATTTTTACGATTCTGCTGTTTTTTGTGTTTCTTATACTCATGGTATTTTTAATTTTTAGCCTGAAAGGGAAACCGGCCATGTATCTGACTGCCATCACTGCGACTTTATCTGCATGGTTTATCGGACTGGTTCTGGATGCAAATATTGATTTTAAGCCCGCAGGCTTTTTAAATCTCCGGGTACTGTTTCCCATATTGGCTATGGGGCTTTGTATTTTAAATGCGGTCAGTAAAAAATCCGACTGAGAATGATAAAAGCACTGGAATACCCACCGGATCCAGCCTCCGGATCACGGGATATTCCAGTGCTTTTTCTATTTAAGCCGGAAGGAACTGCAAGGCCTCCCTACCTGTACTGTGCCTGGTGCATCTCATAGTAAAACCCTTTCTGACGCATCAGCTCCTCATGGGTGCCCCGCTCTACCACGTTTCCGTCCCGCACCACCAGGATGCAGTCGGCATTCCGGATGGTGGAGAGCCGGTGGGCCACCACGAAGCAGGTCTTGTCTGCCATCAAGGCCCGCATGGCGGCCTGGATCTGGTGCTCGGTCCGTGTGTCCACGTTGGAGGTGGCTTCGTCCAGGATCAGCATGGGCGTCTGCATCAGCAGGGCCCTGGCAATGGTCAGAAGCTGCTTCTGGCCCTTGGATATATTGGTGCCGTCGTCGATAAGGAGCGTATCATAGCCCTGGGGAAGGCTTTCGATGTAGGTGTGGATCCTGGCCGCCTTTGCCGCAGCGACTACCTCTTCCCTGGTGGCGTCGGGCCGCCCGTAGGCGATATTTTCGTAGATGGTGCCGTAAAAGAGCCAGGTGTCCTGGAGGACCATGGAGTAGGAAAGCCGGAGGCTTTTCCTGGTGATATCGGAAATATTCCGGCCATCCACCAGGATGGAGCCGCTGCCGATGTCATAAAACCGCATCAGCAGATTGATGAAGGTGGTCTTTCCGGCTCCTGTGGGGCCAACGATGGCGATGAGGCTGCCCTTGGGGGCCTTCATGCTGAAGTCCTTTAAGATCACCTGGTCCTTCTGGTATCCAAAACTCACATGGGAAAGCTCCACGTCGCCCTGGGCGTTTTCCAGCGGAGCGGCGTTTTCCAGATCTGCCGGCTCCGGGGGCTCGTCGATGACCTTAAAGACCCGCTCTGCCGCCGCCAGGGAGGACTGGAGCTCACCGTAGATCTCTGCGATCTCCCGGATGGGCCCGGTGAACTTCCTGGAGTAGAGCACGAAGGCAGAGATGCTGCCAATGCTGATGGAGCCATGGAGATACAGGATGGCTCCGAACACGGAGATCAGGGCCAGGGCCAGGTTGTTGATGGCGTTGGTGGCCGGGCCCATGATGCTGGCATAGTAGTCGGTCTTATAGTAGGCGTCCACCAGCTTCTTATTCTGCACGTCCATGTCCTGAATGACACGTTCCTCCTGGGTATAGGCCCGGAGGGTCTTCTGGCCGGAGATCATTTCCTCCACATAGCCGTTTAACTCTCCGGCAGCCCTGGACCTGGCCCGGAACATGGGCTGTACCATGTGGGTCAGATAGGAGGCCAGAAGAAGGGCCAGGGGGATGGTGACGGCAAAGACCAGGACCAGCCTGGGGCTTAGGCGCAGCATCATCACCAGGGAGCCGACGATGGTGACGGAGCTGGACACCACCTGGACCACGTCGTTGGATAGGGAGGCATTGATGGTGTCGATATCATAGGAAATGCGACTTAAGATGTCTCCGGTGGTGGTGCCGTCGAAAAAGCTCACGGGAAGAGTCACCAGATGGTTGAAGGTATCCTTTCTTAATGTATAGGTGATCCGTCTGGACAGGGTGATCATGGATACGTTGACCGCATAGCTCATAAGAGAGCTGGACACATAAAACAGCAGCATAAAGGCCGCATACTTATAAACTCCAGGCAGATCCATGCTCCCGTCCATGCCCTCGGCGATGAGGTTGATGGCAGCGCCGGACAGCCTGGGACCGGCCAGGGCCAGAAGATTCCCCAGGAAGGACAGGGAGAGGATAAAGGCCAGCTGGCGCTTGTGCTGGAGCAGATAACCGAATATGCGGATCAGAGTGGCTTTTCGTTTCACAGGTCCTCACCTCCCATCTGGATCGTACTGATCTCACGGTATGCGTCACACGTCTTTAAAAGTTCCTCATGGGTCCCCAGCCCCTGGGGAATGCCGTCCTCCAGCACCAGGATCTTATCACAGTGCATGATGGAGCTGATGCGCTGGGCAATGATGATGGTGGTGGTGCCGGAGAAGGACTTGGACAGGCTCCGGCGGAAGGCGGCGTCGGTCTTATAATCCAGGGCGCTGGAGGAGTCGTCCAGGATCAGAAATTCCGGTCTGCCGGCCAGGGCCCTGGCAATGAGGACCCTCTGCTTCTGGCCGCCGCTTAAGTTGACGCCCTTGACTGCGATGGGCTTTTCATAGCCGCCGGATCCTGCAATGAAGGAGGCCGCCTGGGCCACCTCCACAGCCCGGTCGATGGCATCCATATCCAGCTTACGGCCCATGTCGATGTTATTCAGGAGACTGTCCTTAAACAGAACGTCATTCTGGAACACCACGCCGAATTTCTGACGCAGCTCCTTTAAGGGGAAGGTGGAGATATCCCGGCCGTCGATGCGGATCTGGCCGCTGTCGATGTCGTAAAGGCGTAAAAGAAGCTGGGCCAGGGTGCTCTTTCCGGCTCCTGTGGGGCCGATGATGCCTAAGGACTGGCCATGCTCCAGGGAAAAGCTCAGATCCGACAGATTATAGGCACGTTTATTATAGGAAAAGGACACATGATCAAATTCCATGTGGGGCGGACGTTTCCCGGAGGTCCTGTCCGGAGCGTCCGGACTGGCGCCGGGGGCAGTCTCAGGCCGGCCGGTCCAGGGGCGGATCTCCATGTCCTGGGGCGTCATCATGACCTCCTCCACACGGCCTGCGCTGGCAATGGCCTTGGAGGACATGGTGATCAGACGGGAGATGGCCATGACGGAATTTAAGATAATGGTGAAATAGGTAAGGAAGGCCACGATGGCCCCGGGCTTCATAGCTCCAGTGGAGACACGCCACGCACCCACCACGATCACCGCAGCCAGTCCTGTGTTTAACATCAGATTGATCAGGGGACCGGAGGCGGCCATGGTGATGCTGGCCTTAGCCTCAGCGGCGTTTAAGCGGCTGTTGACCGTTTCATACCGGTCCTTTTCATATTCTGTGCGGCTTAAGGCCTTAATGACCCGGATCCCGGTGGCGTTTTCCCGCACCACGCGGATCATGGCGTCAGCGGCGATCTGGGCCTTCCCGAACAAGGGGATGCTTTTCCGGCTGATCCTTGCCACCGCCAGGATCATAAAGGGGATCAGGAAGCAGAGAATGGCAGAGAGCCAGGGATCGATGAACATGGTCACCACCACGCCGCCCAGCATCAGGATCGGCGCACGGACGCCCATGCGCTGGATCATGTTCAGGGTCCGGTGCAGGTTGTAGGTATCTGTGGTCATACGGGTCACCAGGGATGGGATCGTAAAGGCATCCACCTGGCTGCTGGAAAGATAGGAGATCTTATAGAAAAGGTCGTGGCGGAGGGCCTCGATGGAATCCCTGGAAACGGCGGAGGCCACCCGGTTGGCCCAGACGTTGCAGACGAGGACCAGAGCGGCGCAGACCGCCATCATAAGTCCCCAGCGGATCACCAGGCCGATGTCGTTTCTGGGAGTTACCTCATCAATAATATAAGAAAGGATATAGGGGATCATCAGATCCAGGATGGTGCCGGTGAACTTGATGGTGAAGCCAAAGATCATCGTAGGGATGTGGGGCTTCACATAGCGGATCACATATTTCATGGACGGACCTCCTTTTCCGGAGCAGGGGCGGCTGCCAGCGCCTTCCCTTTTTCCAGCATACGGCCCAGGAGCTGGTCCAGAAGCTCCCGTTCTTCAGTGGAAAAGTCTCCAGTGACCTGGTCGAAGAACTGCTCTGAAAGGCCCTTTCCCTGGGAGTGGATCTCCAGCGCAGGGGGCAGGGCGCGCACATTTTTGGAACGGGCGTCGTTCTCGTCCTCAGTGCGGACCAGATAGCCCTTGGCCTCCAGCTTCTGGAGGATCCGGGAGATCATGGCTTTATCGACGCCCATCTCGTCGGCCAGGTGACGCTGGCTGACCTCTCCATGGAAGCCCACATGGCGCAGGAGCTGGAGCTCCGACTGGGTCAGCTCCGGCTGCTCCATGCGGCTGGCGGCGTATTTCTGACTCTGGCGGTAGAGGCGGCGTATCTTTTTATAGGTGCTGACGGACTGTTCCATAAGATCCCTCCCTTTTCTGATACGGAAATCGTTGATAAGTCAATTATAATCCAGAACAGTTGATATGTCAACGGAAAGGCGGACGAAATGGCGGTGAATCCCATTGACACCTATGGAAGAATATAGTAAAATTGGGGCTGTATACATAAAAACCAGCCGGAGTTTTTTCGCCGGCCAGACCAAAAACATATAGAAATAGGAGTTGATTTTCTTGGATTCAGGGCAAGCCCTGCAGATACTCATTGTAATCGGGCTATTGGCATTATCAGCATTTTTCTCATCATCGGAAACAGCGATGATGGCAGTCAACAAGATCCGCGTAAGGAATCTGGCGGACGCAGGCTTAAGCAGCGCCCAGACCTTGATGAAGGTACTGGATAACCAGCCGAAGATGTTAAGCGCGATCCTGATCGGCAACAATATTGTAAATATCTCCGCCTCGTCTCTGGCGACGATCCTCGTGACACGCGCCTTCGGAGACATGTATGTGGGTGTTGGAACGGGGATCCTGACGCTGTTGGTCCTGATCTTCGGCGAGATCACCCCAAAGACCAGCGCCACCCTTTATTCGGAGACCATGGCCCTCAGGTTTGCAAAACCCATTTACATGATCATGCAGGTACTGACGCCGGTGATCTTCATCGTAGATAAGCTGTCCCAGGGCGTTCTCCGTCTGCTCCATGTGGACCCCAATAAAAAGCAGGACGCCATCACAGAGGACGAGCTGCGTACCATTGTGGAGGTGAGCCACGAGGAGGGGGTCATCGAGTCGGACGAAAAGAAGATGATCTACAACGTGTTCGACTTTGGGGATTCGGTGGCCAAGGATATTATGGTGCCCCGGATCGATATGACTTTTATCGACGTGGACGCCACCTTCAGCGAGGTGATCGAGGTCTTCCGGGAGGTGAAATATACCCGGTATCCGGTCTATGAGGAGACTACGGACAATGTGATCGGGATCATCAACATCAAGGACCTTCTGCTGACAGAAAATCAGAAAAAATTCTGCATCCGGGATTATCTCCGGGAGCCGTTATATACCTATGAGTTCAAAAAGACTGCGGAGCTGATGGTGGAGCTTAGGAAGACCCAGAACAACATCGCCATCGTCCTGGACGAGTACGGGGCCACGGCAGGCCTCATTACCCTGGAGGATATGCTGGAGGAGATCGTGGGCGAGATCCGGGACGAGTACGATGAGGACGAGGAGGATCTGATCCGCCGGATCGGACCCAGGGAATACGTGGTGGAGGCGGCCATGAAGCTGGATGACTTAAACGACCAGCTGGGCCTGGACCTGGAATCCGAGGACTACGATTCCATCGGAGGCTTTATCATCGGCCTTCTGGATCATCTGCCGGAGGAGGGGGAGGAAGTCACCCATAAAACTCTCCGCTTTGTGGTGGATAAGGTGGACCGGAACCGGATCGATAAGATCCATCTTTACATTCAGGAGGAAGAAACGGAACCAGAATCCGTTAAATAATTGTAAAGAAAATTAAAAATGTGGGAAAGTGCTATTGACTTTTTCTTTTTTACCAGTTATATTCTCTTCAAAAGGGAGTAGTTGAAATGCATGGTCAACAAACGCGGCGGAAACGTCTGGCTGTGCATACCGGTTCTGGTAACGAGACTTTTTGCAGGCGGTGAAACGTCTGCAAAAGGTCTTTTTTTTACGCAGGCATCCGGTTTTAACTCCTGGAAAATAAGTCAATACTTTCAGTATCTAAGGAGGAAGCAGTATGGAATTTTTATGGAACGGCTTACTGTCCATCACATGGCAGCAGGCCGTAATGTATGCGGTAGGCTTATTGCTGATCTACCTGGCGATCGAGAAGGATTACGAGCCGGCCCTTCTTTTACCCATGGGCTTTGGCGCGATCCTGGTGAACATCCCGTTCAGCGGCGCTTTAAACCAGATGATGGAGGGCGTAGGCGAGACCCACGGTATCGTACAGTGGCTGTTTGAGACCGGCATCGAAGCCTCTGAGGCCTTCCCGCTGTTATTATTCATCGGTATCGGAGCCATGATCGACTTCGGTCCCTTATTATCCAACCCCAAGATGTTCCTGTTCGGCGCGGCAGCCCAGTTCGGTATTTTCTTTACCATCGTAGTGGCAGCGTTCCTGGGATTTGATATCCGCGATGCAGCATCCATCGGCATCATCGGTGCGGCTGACGGCCCCACCTCCATCCTGGTATCCCAGGTGTTAAAATCCAACTACATCGGCCCCATCGCCGTGGCCGCGTATTCCTATATGGCCCTGGTTCCCATTATCCAGCCCATGGCCGTAAAGGCAGTTACCACAAAGAAAGAACGTATGATCAAGATGCCTTACCAGCCCGGTAAGGTAAGCCGTCTCACAAGGATCGCCTTCCCGATCATCGTTACCTTCATCGCAGGTCTGGTGGCTCCGGCCTCTGTATCCCTGGTGGGCTTCTTAATGTTCGGCAATCTGATCCGTGAATGCGGCTGCTTAAACAGCCTTTCTGAGACTGCCCAGCATACCCTGGCCAACCTGATCACCCTCCTTCTGGGTATTACGATCTCCTTCTCCATGCGTGCAGAGCAGTTCGTAACGGTTCAGACCCTGATGATCATGGTGCTCGGTCTGTTCGCCTTCGTTTTCGATACCGTAGGCGGCGTATTATTTGCAAAGTTCTTAAACCTGTTCTCCAAGAACAAGATCAACCCCATGATCGGCGCTGCCGGGATCTCCGCATTCCCCATGTCCGCCCGTGTCATTGAGAAAATGGGTGTCGCTGAGGACAGCACCAACCATCTTCTGATGCACGCCATCGGCGCCAACGTATCCGGACAGGTGGCCTCCGCAGTGGCAGGCGGCATTGTCCTTGGATTCTTTATGTAGGAGGTAGAAACCATGAATGCAAATGTTCTGGAAGCTTTCAATATCATGTGGCAGGGCATGGCCGGTATTTTCGTTGTGATCGGTCTTCTGGCTCTGGTGGTCTATGCCATGGCAAAAGTTGGAAATAAATAAATACAGAAAATAAGAACAGCGCCCTGGCTCCGGAAACGGAGCGGGGCGCTTCTTTTTTCTGTCCGTCAGCTGATCATCCCCCCGGCCATGGCGCTTAAAGAGCACATGGCAAAGACCGTGCCCAGCCGGACGGCGTCGGCGGTGATGGTCCGGTCCTGGAGAAAGGACATGATAAGGAGGAAGGCAAAGTAAAGGATCCCTGTGAGGAGCCCCCAGAGGAATTTTCTGGATCTCATGGCCTTTCCTGCCATGAAGCCACCCATAAAGCAGGAGAGGATGTACACGCCGCTGATGCCCAGGGTGATCTGGCTTTCCGGCAGACGGAACTTATAAAGGGCAAAGGCCAGGGCCGTTAAAAGGACTCCGGAGACCAGGTAGGTGAAGATAAGGGTACGGATCATACGCCAGGCTTTCTGTGCCAGCATAAAACGACCTCCTTTTTCATAAAATACGGGGGCCTGGGGCCGTAAGGGACAGCCGCCCCTGTTTCTACATGGATATTCCCGTTTCCAGGGAATTATCCCTATTGCATAATGGAAAATCGTATGGTGCCGATGTTTCCAGCGTGGACTTGAATGTAGCGTTAAAATCGCCGGATTCCTATGGAAATATCTGCTGAAGGAGAAAGGAAGTTGGTGAAAATGTGCTTCCGGGGAGTTTGGACTATATTGAGGACAAGGTGATATCTTCAGACTTCACCGGCGATTCCCATTCCCCCTGGCTTTGATGCGAGGAATGGTATTTGGGTAACCTCCTGATTATTTAGAGGGGGCGTGTTCTGCGACAATGAAAGGGGTTGCATCAATGAGATTTTCCATTTAATCATATATATGAATAGAGAGGACCTAGCATGGTCCTACCACAAATTAGCTGGTACAAAAGGCAATGACCGGAAAATATAGGAATAGCAGCCGTACCCAGACCATTATACATAATTACGATGATGAACCATACGATAAAAGATAGGCTGTGGAGCAGCGTTTTCTTTTTTAATAAATATGTGTATAAGGTAAGTTTGTAATAGTGGTTATTGAGAGATACATTTCCAAATGGGATAGATTTGTCCAAAAATGATATGGAAAGACTACTAGATTGTGTGTATTGTGCTATTTTGAACAGCAAGTATGAAACATTTTATTCTAGTATGAATATACAATGAAAATAATGCTGTCACCTATCAGTGGTGAGGGATTTATAAGATTTCAATTATTTTTAAAATTTTTTCTTTCTTTATATTGTCGCAATTTTTTATCGCTCTCAATATCTCGTTGTCCAATGCGAGAGATCGGTTTTCATATTGTTCGGATAAGAGATAGTCTATAGATGTGTTGAGAGCATTGGCGATAGACAGTAACATAATAAGAGAAACCTTGGTATGATTATTTTCGATGTTGGAAATGTGACTTACATTACAATCGACCAACTGAGCAAGGTTTTCCTGCGTTAAATTTTTACTGATACGTATAGATTTTATTCGTAACCCTAATTTTTTATAATCTATTCTAGATTGCAATTAAAATACCTCTCTTTGCTTGGATAAATATATTTATGTTCTAATTGTAAAATAATCAATGTTATGATAGAATAATCTATAAGAGTAAAAAATACTTATATAAGCAAATGGAGGAATGCAGTATGGAAAGAAAAGCAGAAGCAATAGGCAGTGCAGGAGGAGCGATTGCAGGAGCTGCTGCAGGAGCAAAAATAGGAGCAGGTATTGGTATTGCAGTAGGTGGACCCATTGGGGCATTCGCAGGAACTATCCCATGTGCCATTGTTGGTGGGGTGATTGGTTTATTAGGTGGAAACAAAATAGGAAGTGAAATTGACCGATCCAAGGAATAACCGAAAAGCGGTTGCCCTAAAAATGTAATTCAGCCACAGCCTGTAAATGCGCATTCTTAATAAGCTCACCTTTGGGTGGGCTTATTTGTATATAATAAATTCAGAAACAACTTATTTCGGCTGAATAATTACGTATGCTCTTAAGTTTTCCGGCGAATGAAGATATCCTTCAATTATCTTTTTTGTTAATGCCAGAATAATAATCAATGCTTGCAACAAAATACGGAACTTTATATGATGGATTTTCTTTTGAAGGAATGGAAAAGAATCTGGGATGCTATTCCCTAATTTTAACAGATAATTTTGTTCTATGATAAGGAAACGTCGATGAAGGAGAGGCTATTGCCCGTTTCCTGGGAATTATCCCTATTGCATAATGGAAAATCGTATGGTATAATCTCATAACAAAGTGAGATGCTGTGGGCGTTTATGCCCGCATGAATAAAAGAATAACAGGAGGATCTACCTATGAAGCACGTTAAGACATTAAGCTCCAATACTTTAAAGAACAGCATGAAGAAGGGCGGCTGCGGCGAGTGCCAGACATCCTGCCAGTCCGCATGCAAGACATCCTGCACAGTAGGAAACCAGAGCTGCGAAAACAGCAACCGCTAATGGCGGGGGCCTGTACAATCAGGAACGCTTAAAGATGACCCCTACGGTCCTATGATTGTAGGGGTATTTATTGTCTCAAAGGAAGACGTTTAGTTTACGACACAGATAGGAGAATTATTTTGATTCATCAGTATATCAACAACGGATATCATATCGTCCTGGATGTCAACAGCGGCTCTGTCCATTCGGTGGACGCCCTTTTTTATGATGTGGTAAAGGCCCTGTCGGACGTTGTGGCCGATATGGAAAAGCCGGAGAAGCTCACAGAGGATCAGAAGAACGCAGTTTTTTCTGCCTTGGATGGAAAATACCCGAAGGAGGATCTGGAGGACGCCCTTTCCGACGCCCAGGAGCTGATCGATGCCGAGGAACTGTTTACCGCAGATATCTATAAGGATTATGTGGTAGACTTTAAGAAACGCCAGACCGTGGTAAAGGCCCTGTGCCTTCATATTGCCCACGACTGCAATCTGGCCTGTCAGTACTGTTTTGCAGAGGAAGGCGAGTACCATGGCCGCAGAGCCTTAATGAGTTTTGAGGTGGGGAAAAAGGCCCTGGATTTCCTGATCGCCAATTCCGGAAACCGGGTAAACCTGGAAGTGGACTTTTTTGGCGGAGAGCCCTTAATGAACTGGAATGTGGTAAAGCAGCTGGTGGAGTACGGCCGCTCCCAGGAGAAGGCCCACAATAAGAAGTTCCGCTTCACTCTGACCACCAACGGCGTTCTTTTAAATGATGAGATCATGGAGTTCTGCAATAAGGAAATGAGCAACGTGGTCTTAAGCCTGGACGGACGGAAGGAAGTCAACGATAAGATGCGTCCCTTCCGCAACGGAACGGGAAGCTATGACCTGATCGTTCCGAAATTCCAGAAATTCGCGGAATCCAGAGGAGATAAGGATTATTTCGTAAGAGGGACCTTTACGAGAAACAACCTGGACTTTTCCAATGACGTACTGCACTTTGCAGACCTGGGCTTTAAAAAGCTGTCGGTGGAGCCAGTTGTAGCGCCGCCGGAGGCTCCTTATTCCATCCGTGAAGAGGACCTTCCCCAGATCATGGAGGAGTACGACCGTCTGGCAAAGGAATTTGTAAAGAGGGAAAAGGAAGGCCGCGGCTTTAAATTCTTCCACTTTATGCTGGATCTGAGCCAGGGACCGTGCGTGGCCAAGAGGCTTTCGGGCTGCGGCTCCGGAACGGAGTATCTGGCTGTGACGCCCTGGGGCGATTTTTATCCCTGCCATCAGTTCGTTGGTATGGAGGATTTCCTGTTAGGAAATGTGGACGAGGGGATCACCAATACAAAGGTCCGCGACGAGTTCAAGCTGTGCAATGTATACGCCAAAGACAAATGTAAGGACTGCTTTGCCAGATTCTACTGCAGCGGCGGCTGTGCGGCCAACTCCTACAATTTCCATGGAAAGATCACAGACGCTTATGATATTGGCTGCGAGATGCAGAAAAAACGCATCGAGTGCGCGATTATGATAAGGGCCGCGCTGGCAGAGGAATAGGCGCGGGGGCCGGCAGGGACCGGCCGGGAAATTTTTTAGATTAAGGAGACAATGTATCATGAAGAGCAGCAAAGGAAAGGGGCTTCTGAGCCTCCTGGCATTGGTGCTCGTTCTCGGGGTTTTCGGCTATTTTGGGTATGATACGCTTATGCGCAGCAAGCTGGTGACCGATGAGAACGGAGTAACGTCCCAGGAGGGCGGCATTAAGCTGGGCCTGGATCTGGCCGGCGGTGTCAGCATCACCTATCAGGCAAAGGAAGCAGATCCCAGTCCAGAGGACATGGCCGATACCCAGTATAAGCTCCAGCAGAGAGTACAGACGTACAGCTCTGAGGCGGAGGTATACCAGGAAGGCAGCAACCGTATCAACGTGGATATCCCGGGCGTTACCGACGCCAATAAGATCCTGGAGGAGCTGGGAAAGCCAGGCTCCTTACAGTTCCTGGATGAGAACATGCAGGTGGTCTTAGAGGGAACGGATGTGGCCACAGCCAGTCCTGTGATCTATAAGGACGAGACCGGTGCCAACAAATACGAGGTATCCCTTACCTTTACAGAGGAAGGCACAAAGAAGTTTGCAGATGTGACGGCTGCAAATGTAGGAAAGCACATTGCCATCGTGTATGATGGGATGATCTATTCCAACCCTGTGGTCCAGGCTGCCATCACCGGCGGCAAGGCCTCTATTTCCGGCATGAGCTCCTATGAGGAGGCGGACAAGCTGGCCTCCACCATCCGGATCGGCTCCCTTTCCCTGGAGTTAGAGGAGCTGCGCTCCAATGTGGTGGGCGCGAAGCTGGGACAGGAAGCCATTTCCACCAGCTTAAAGGCCGGAGTCATCGGCTTTGGGATCGTGTGCGTATTCATGATCATCGTATACCTGATCCCGGGCCTGGCCGCATCTTTGGCCCTGTGCCTGTATGTGGCACTGATCATCATCCTCTTAGCGGCCTTCGAGGTGACACTGACCCTGCCGGGAATCGCCGGCATCATCCTGTCCATCGGTATGGCCGTGGATGCCAACGTTATCATCTTCACCCGTATCAAGGAGGAGATCGGCCTGGGCAAGACTGTAAAATCGGCTATTAAGACCGGTTTTGCAAAGGCATTATCCGCCATCATCGACGGAAACGTTACGACGCTGATCGCAGCGGCTGTCCTTTACTGGAGAGGCTCCGGTACGGTCAAGGGCTTTGCAACGACCCTGGCCATCGGTATCGTGCTGTCCATGTTCACAGCCCTGTTCGTGACAAAGTTTGTACTGAACGCCCTTTACAGCCTGGGCTTTACGGATAAGAAGTTCTACGGCACCAAGAAGGAGAAAAAGGCCATTGACTTCCTTGGAAAGAGGAACGTGTGCTTTATCATTTCCTTAGTGATGATCGGCGCAGGCGTGGCTGGAATGGTGATGAACAGGTCCTCCATCGGCGGAGCCTTCAACTATGGCCTGGACTTCAAGGGCGGTACGTCCACCAGCGTGACCTTTAATGAGGATATGTCCTTAGAGCGGATCTCCAGCGAGGTGGTCCCGGTGGTGGAAGGCGTTACAAAGAGCGCCGATACCCAGACCCAGAAGGTGGCCGGTACCACAGAGGTCATCATCAAGACCAGGACCTTAAGCGTGGAGGAGCGTCAGGCCCTGGATGCAGCCCTGGTGGAGAACTTCGGTGTGGATGAATCCAAGATCATCGCAGAGAGCATTTCCGGAGCCATCAGTGCAGAGATGAAGAGCGACGCCATTGTGGCGACTGTGATCGCAACGATCTTTATGCTGCTTTATATCTGGGTGCGCTTCAAGAATATCCGTTTTGCGGCCAGCGCAGTCATCGCCCTGGTACACGACGTACTGGTGGTGGTTGCCTGCTACGCCCTGGCAAAATGGTCCGTGGGCTCCACAGCCATTGCCTGCCTCCTTACCATTGTCGGATATTCCATCAACGCCACCATCGTTATCTTCGACCGTATCCGCGAGAACTTAAAGCTCCAGGGACCGAGAGCGGATCTTAAGGAGGTCGTAAACGAGAGTATCACACAGACCTTTACGAGAAGCATCAACACTTCCCTGACCACCTTTGTTATGGTCCTGGTGCTGTTTGTCATGGGTGTTTCCTCCATCCGTGAATTTGCCCTGCCGTTGATGGCGGGCATCATCTGCGGCACTTACTCTTCCGTATGCTTAACGGGAGCCTTATGGTACGTTCTGACCACAAGAAAGGGCAAAAAGGCGGCGGAGAAGTCCGGTAAGTAAAAACAGGAAAAAATATGAAATATCAAATTCTGGCAAAGGACGGACGTGCCAAAAGGGCCGTTGTGGAGACGGTCCACGGCACGATCCAGACGCCGGTCTTTATGAACGTGGGCACTGTGGGAGCCATCAAGGGAGCCGTATCCACCGACGATCTCCGGGGGATCGGCACCCAGGTGGAGCTTTCCAACACGTACCACCTTCATGTGCGGACCGGAGATAAACTGATCAAAGAGCTGGGCGGACTCCATAAGTTCATGAACTGGGACCGCCCGATCCTTACGGATTCCGGCGGCTTCCAGGTGTTTTCCCTGGCAGGCCTCCGCAAGATCAAGGAGGAGGGCGTTTACTTCAACTCCCACATCGACGGCCACAAGATCTTCATGGGGCCGGAGGAGAGTATGCAGATCCAGTCCAATCTGGGCTCCACCATCGCCATGGCCTTCGACGAGTGTGCCCCCCATCCCTGTACCCGGGAATATATGGAAAATTCCGTGGCCCGGACGGTGCGGTGGCTGGAGCGGTGTAAGGCGGAAATGGCCAGGCTCAACTCCCTTCCCGATACGGTGAATCCCCATCAGCTCCTGTTTGGCATCAACCAGGGAGGAACCTTTGAGGATATCCGCATCGCCCATGCCGATACCATATCGGCCATGGACTGCGACGGCTATGCCATCGGCGGCCTGGCAGTGGGGGAGAGTCATGAGGAGATGTACCGCATCCTGGATGTGACCGTTCCCCATCTTCCGGAAAACAAGCCCACCTATTTAATGGGGGTTGGAACACCGGCCAATATTTTAGAGAGTGTGGACCGGGGCGTGGACTTTTTTGACTGCGTCTACCCCACCAGAAATGGCCGTCATGGCCATGTATACACCAATCACGGAAAGCTCAACCTGTTCAACGAGCAGTTCGCAAAGGATATGCGCCCCATTGAAGAGGGCTGCCAGTGTCCGGCCTGCCGCTCTTACAGCAGAGCCTATATCCGTCATCTGTTAAAGGCCAAGGAGATGTTGGGCATGCGCCTGTGCGTGCTCCACAACCTTTATTTCTACAATACTATGATGACGGAGATCCGGGAAGCCATTGAGAACCACAGCTACGCCGAATACAAAGCAAGAAAGCTGGAAGGCGTAACTGGTAATTACAAAGATAAGCAGAATTAGAAACGGAGGTGCAAGACAGCATGAACAGTCCCGCATTCTGGATCGGCTACGTGATCCTGATCTTTGCGTTTATGTATTTTATCGCGATCAGACCGCAGCAGAAGGAAAAGAAAAAAATGCAGGAATTGATGGCAAGTATCGCAGTTGGTGACAGTGTTCTGACATCCAGCGGCTTTTACGGAGTGATCATTGATATGACAGACGACACGGTAATCGTTGAGTTTGGAAGCAATAAGAACTGCCGCATTCCAATGCAGAAGCAGGCCATCGTCCAGGTTGAGAAGCCGGAGGCGTAAGGCCGAAAGGGAGCCGGACACCGAGAAGGTGGTCCGGCTCTTTTTAGTTTGGTGCGGACAACGAGCCAGGGTCCGTGCCTGCATGGTATAAAAAGTATGCTGGCGAAAACCATTGCCTCATAAAAAGATAGGATATTGACAAAAAGCGATCATATAGTTATAATAATGATAGAAAAAAATAAAAATAATATCATTTGATCTTCGGAGGATAAAGGATTGGATATAGATAAAAAGGATATAGAACTGTATCTTTCCGAGGTGAAAGAGGCAGTGGAGAACGGCAGATACCGGCTTGACCGGAACGCCAGACGGCAGGACAATATTAACCTTTTTTTAGATTATGTTATTAATGAAGCAAAGGCAAGGGAAATTATACTGAGCCTTACTGAGATGGACTTTTCAGGGATACTGAGGAATGAGCATAAGGGCTTTGAACATGAGCAACTTTATGTATTTGGCAAGGATGTCATTCTTTTGGAGAGAAATGGAACAGAGGAAAAAACAGTTTCCCTGTATATTAAATTTAATAAACTGGATAGCTGCTTTGTGATCGTTATTTCGTTCCACGAACAGAAATATCCGCTTACATATTATTTCAGATGACCAGGAGACGATGGGAGGGAGCCGTTATGACAGAAAAGATGAGAAGGGATTTCTGCATTGAGTGCAGAAAAGAGACGGAGTACCTTTTGCAGAAGAGGGACATGGTTAAGACCATAAAAGATAAGAGCTATAAATTTGAAATCACCGTGGCTGTATGTATGGAGTGCGGCAGCGAAATGAGTATTCCTGGACTTATTGATAAGAATGTCCAGGAGATCGACGAGCAATATAGGGCGATGGAAGGCCTTGTTTCGATGGAAGACATTGAAAAGCTCATGAAGATCTATAAAATTGGCAAAGCGCCGCTGTCTCTGGCTCTCGGATTTGGTGAGGTGACGATCCCGCGATATCTGGAAGGACAGGTACCTTCCAGAGAGTATTCAGATATTATAAAAGCAGCGCTGGCTTCACCGGCTTATATGAAGCAGAGGCTTATGGAAAACCGGAGTAAGCTGACGGATGCGGCGTATAAAAAATCTATGGCCGCCGCAGACAGCATAGAGAGGCTTTTTAATGTGTCAGATAAGATGCTCAGAGTGATCGCATATGTATTTGAGAGGCTGGAAGAAGTAACCCCGCTTATGCTTCAGAAGCTGCTGTACTTCATTCAGGGTATTTATTCTGCCTTGTATGGAAGGCCGATTTTTACGGAGGACTGCAGGGCATGGGTACATGGACCAGTTTATCCGGAAGTATACGATCTGTTCAGGGATTTTAAATACAATCCCATTGATGATGCGCGTTTTGCATTGCTGAAAGTGACAGAAGAAGCACTGACGGATGACGAGAAGCGGGTGATCGATATTGTTGTAAATACATTTGGCATGTATGGAGGAAAAGTGCTGGAGAGGATCACGCATAATGAAGCACCGTGGATGGATGCGAGAAAAGGCTATGGTGACGGCATTCCTTCCAGCGAGCTTCTGCCGAAGGAAAGGCTCATGGAGTATTTTACTGCCGTGAACCGGAAATATGGCGTAGATTCAGAGGATGGTCTGCGGGCTTATATCTGTGATATGCTTAAAAAAGAAGCTTGAATAAGGGCGCTGCAAAAAGACGGTATTGAAGTCTTTGCAGCGCTCTTTTGCGTTCACATTGAGAAAAAAACAGGCCCGGCGGCTGCCGTTAAGGAAGAGAGCTCCGGCTCACCGGAAGGGCAGGACTCTGCCGGAAAGAGCAGCAGCACGGCTCCCCTGGAGGAGCGGATGGTATCGGGCAGGGGTACAAGACAGTCTTCATTTCCCAGAGGGATGCGGAGGCTGTCTTTTTCTGTTTTTATAAGACAGAAAAAGAGCGGGGGAGCATCCGGTTCATGTTCTGGAATGGGAGTGAGCCCGGGACGCAGGGAAAGCTTAAGGCTGTCTCCATTCAGGACCCAGTGGAGGACCGGCCCGCGGGTCACACAGGTCCGGCAGCGGCGGACGGCCTGTGCCAGGGCCTGGGAGGCCTCCGGAGGGGGTTCTGGAGCGTTGTCCCCGTCTGTCTCAATAAATGTGGAAAAAACTCCGTCCAGGTCCATGGGGCGGTGGAGATCCAGGCCGCTGACCGGGGCGATGGGAAAGCCGGAGCAGGCCAGCCGGATCCACCACTGGATGGCCTGGCAGTTATCGGGGACCATGGGATGGGCGTTGTTTACGATCTCAATGAAATCCATGAGCCCGGGATCGTGAATGGTCATATCCCAGCGCATACCATTGGCAAAGGGAGAGGGCAGGGAAAAGGGATGGGCAGGCCCTGCCAGTCCGCCGGCCTCGTGGACCCGCTGGAACAGAGGGTCGGCGTTATCCCGGTCGATGTCATCCCAGGGAATATAAGAGGTTACGTTCTGGCAGAGCAGATGCCCGTAGTAGGACGTGAGCTCGTAGCCGCAGACGTACTGGAGCCGGTTTTTGCAGGCCGCGGGCAGATCTGGGAAGCCGGAGACTGTGTTGTGGTCCGTGAGGGAAAACCAGGGGATCCCCTGGGCTTCCATAAATGCAGCCAGCTCCTTTACGGTCATGGAGCCGTCAGACTCCATGGTATGATTATGCAGTTCGATCCGTTTCCACATGAACGGGACCTCCTTTGATCTCCAGGTTCCAGGGGGTATTCTCCTCCACCACCTGGTATACGTTGACAATGATCTTCACCATGCCGTTTCTTCCGTCATAGGGAAGGCAGCCTCTGGAGCGGACGCCTTCCTTTAACAGGATCTCCTTTCTCGTCCCCGGCATATGGACATTTCCGGCAAAGACGCCTCCGATCATGGCACAGAGCTGGATCTCGGTCTTCATGGCCTGCACCATCTCCTGAAGCTGCCGGTCAGTGGGGATCCGGCCCAGGTAGGGAACAGCCTGCCGGATCAGTGGATGCCGGAAGCGTTCGATATAGGAAGCCGGGTCCTGTATGCGTTCTTTTTCATAGGTAAGGATCACGGAAAGCTCATGGATCCCGTGGGGAATATGGAACTGGAAGCTCATATTTCCAGTGAACCCACGGTCGAGAACTCCGTGAAAGGTCTGAAGTGTTTCCATGGATCGCTCCTTTCATTGGTTCTAACCATATGAGGATAACGGAAAGAATGTAAAAAGAGAAAGAACAGAAATGTAAAAAACAGGTAATATTTAAGATGATTGTATGAATATACGAACAACAGATACAATTTACATAAAATTTAGCCAACCTGTCTTTTTTGTTTACAGGACTCCTGGTATATTAAAGCCGTGCCAGAGAGAGAAAAGGAAGGAGAATGAGAGATGTGTGAGATCACAGCACATTCCGGCTGCGATGGAACGCCGGATAATTCCATGGAATTTGTAAGATATGCCCTGGCCTCCGAGGGAAACTGCCTGGAGGCAGATATCAGGAGAAACAGGGACGGGGAGCTGATCCTGTCCCATGACGAGACCGCGGAGGAGGCGGTCAGGCTGGGCCAGGTGTTTGAGCTTTTAAAGGAAAAGCCGGAAAAAAGGATCAACTGCGATCTGAAAACGCCGGGGCTGGAGATCCCCGTATACCAGCTGGCAAAGGAGTATGGCGTGGAGGGACAGCTGATCTATTCCGGTACGGTGAGTTCCTTTTTCATGAAGGCCAGACCGGAAAAATATCCGGAGGTCCGCGTATACTGGAACATTGAAAATCTGATCCCGGAGCCGGATCTGGGAAGGAATATCTGCATGAAGCAGATGGAACAGGCGTTCCGTACGGCAGTGCGTTATTCAGCCCAGTGCATCAATATGGAATACCGTCTGTTCACAGACAGGGTGATGGAGCTTTTAAAAACCATGGGCCTGGGAGGCTCTGCCTGGACGGTCAACGATCCGGAGATCATCCGGAGCCTGATGGAAAAGGGGATCGCCAATATCACCACACGGAGCCTTAAGACGGCAGTGGCAGTGCGGAAGGAGATGGAAGGATGAAGCTCATGTCTCCCAAGGCCTTTTACTATACCGTAGGAAAAAAGAATTTTTTCCAGTACATCCTGTTTGGGATCTTTGTCCTGTTCTTCTATCTGCCGTTAATGAACCTGTGCATGCTGGCCTTTGCGGATAAGTACGAGGTCCCGGCCATCATTCCCCAGAAATTCGGCTTCCGCTGGTGGGAGTTCGTTCTGGGACAGGGAAGTCTTCTGAGTTCCATTGCCACCTCCTTTGTGCTGGCGGCCATTGTGACAGCAGTGTCCCTGCTGATCTGCATTCCTGCGGCTTACGCCCTGGCCCGGTATAATTTCAAAGGAAAGCGGGTGTTCCTGCTATCGTTTCTCTTAAGCAACGCGTATCCCAGGATGGGGCTGTACATCTCCATCGGTATCCTGTTCTACCGGCTGAACCTCATGGGGACCTTTGTGGGCGTGATCATCATCCATGTGCTGAACTCCATGATGTTTATGACATGGATCCCGTCGGGAGCCTTCCGGGGCGTGTACAGACAGCAGGAGGAATCTGCCAGGGACGCCGGGGCCGGCCCCTTCCGGACATTTTTCCGGATCACGCTTCCGTTAGCCATGCCGGGCATTGCCGTTGCCAGTGTGTTCACCTTCCTGGGATCCCTGGAGGAGGCCCAGGGAACGCTGCTGGTGGGCTTCCCCCAGGTGAAGACCATGCCGGTGGAGCTCTACGGAGTCATCATGGAATATCCGCTGACGGCGGGACCGGTGCTGTCACTGATCCTGATCATACCCACCGTGCTGATCCTGTTCCTTATGCGGAAATACATCAATGCAGATAATCTTTCCCAGGGCTATGGGATGAAATAGGAGGAATTGAAATGGAAAGAAAAGTAAAGCTCCAGATCACTGGTATGGAGAAGAAATATAAAAACGGGGACGGCGTGGAAAATATCAACATCGATGTGTACGAGGGAGAGTTTGTGACCATGTTAGGGCCCTCCGGCTGCGGAAAATCCACGATCCTGCGGACACTGGGAGGATTTCTGGACATCGATAAGGGCGACATCCTCATCGACGGCCAGTCGGTGAAGGACCTTCCGCCGGAAAAGCGTCCCACCGCCATGGTGTTCCAGAGCTACAACCTCTGGCCCCATATGACCGTATATGAAAATCTGGCCTTCGGCCTGGAGATCAAGAAGGTGCCGAAAAATGTGATCAGAAGTGAGATCGAGCGGGGGCTTAAGCTGGTGAACATGAGCGGCTATGAGAAGAAGTATCCGGGGCAGCTTTCCGGGGGACAGCAGCAGAGGATCGCCATTGCCAGAGCCCTGCTGTTAAAGCCGTCGGTCCTTCTCCTGGACGAGCCCTTTTCGGCCCTGGACGCCAAGATCCGGGCCCAGATGCGGGAGGAGCTGAAGCGGATCCAGGAGGAATTAAATATCACCGTGGTGTTCGTCACCCATGACCAGGAGGAGGCCATGGCCTTATCCCACCGGATCGTGGTCATGAACAAGGGCTTTATCGAGCAGATCGGAACCCCCACGGAGATCTACGATCATCCGGCCACCCGGTTTGTGGCTTCCTTCATTGGAGAAATGAATTTCCTGACAAAGCAGGACGGAAGTTCTGTGGCTGTGCGACCGGAGGATGTGACCATCACCAGAGGAGAGGTCCAGGGGCAGATCTCCGGAGATGTGAGGACCATCATGGTCCTAGGCCATTTTGTGGAGGTCAATGTGGAGGTGGAAAACCGCCAGGTGATCAAGACCTATGTGGCCAGAAATGTGGCCGATCAGCTCCATATGAAGGACCGGGTATCCCTTTCCTTCGCGAAAACCTTCCAGTACTGCGCCTGATGGGAAGCAGACGGGAGTTTTATATAAAATCATGAACCATGAATGAGAAATCAAAAAAGAGGAGAAAAATGATGAAAAATTGTAAGATCGTAAGCTGCGGAAAGAAAACTGCTGTGATGGCCCTGGCTGTGTCTGTGGGAGCCATGCTGATGACAGGCTGCTCCACCAGCGCCAGTGCGTCGGGGAGCACTGCTTCTGCCGGAAAGCCGGTGGTGACCGTTTGGGCTGGAGGCTCTGATAATGTGCGGGTACAGTTTGAAAAGCAGATCCAGCAGTTTAACGCATCCCAGGATCAGTATACGGCAGAGCTTCAGTTTATCACCTCGGGAACCGGAGCCCAGGGGCTGTTTGAGCGTGTGGTAGCCGCGAAAAAGGCGGGCCAGACGGATACGGATTACGATGTGATCGAGCTGGGCGGCGACGAGGTGACGAAATACGTGGACGAAGGCGGAGAGGATTTCTTTGTTCCCCTGGATAAGAGCAAGATCCCCAATATAGACACTCTCCAGGTGGAATCCACCTTCCGGAACGACCTGGTGATGCCGTACAGAGGGACCACAGTGGTCCTGGCCTATAATTCGGAAACGGTGGAAAATCCGCCTGAGACAGCGGAGGAGCTTTACCAGTGGATCAAGGACCATCCGGGCCGTTTCGCCTACAATACCCCGTCCTCCGGCGGTGCAGGCGGCTCCTTTGTGACCACCAGCATTTATAATTTCATGGACGAGTCGGCGCTCACCTCCTCCGATCCGGCCAACAAGGAGCAGTGGGGCCAGGGCTTTGAGCTTTTAAAGGAGCTCCATCCCTATATGTATAAATCCTCCGGCAAGGTGGTATACCCCAATAAGAACCAGGGGACCCTGGATCTTCTGGCCAATAAGGAGGTGGACATGATCCCGGCCTGGGCCGATATGGCCATCACCCAGATGAAGCAGGGAACGCTCCCGGAATCCATTAAGATCACCCAGATCGATCCGTCCTTCACCGGAAGCCCGGTGGTGCTGGGGATCCCGTCCATCGGATCCGACCAGGACGGAGCCTATGCCTTCCTCAACTACATGCTGACTCCCGAGGCCCAGAACATTGCCCTGGATTCCATGGCGGCGATCCCGGTCATCGACTTTGGCCTTCTGGATCAGGAGCTGACAAAGACCATCGAGGATCTGAAGATCGAGGAATTCCGCATCGGAAGCCTGGGCAATCTGGGAACCGAGCTCTATGAGGAATGGGACAGCCAGATCGGAACTCTTGAATAAGCGTAAGGAGAGACGGAACATGAAACAAAAGACCCTGGGAAAGCTGTTTCCCTACCTTCTGATCCTTCCCTCCCTGGTCATACTGGCGGGAGTCGTATTCTATCCCATCGCGGCCAGCCTCCTCCGCAGCTTCCAGCTGGAGGAGGGCGGCTGGGGCCTGGACAATTATATTTACTTCTTTACCGACCCGATCCAGAGGAAGAATATCCTGTATACGCTCCAGATCGTGATCGTAACAGTGGTCCTGGCCATCGGGATCTCTTATTTCCTGGCTATTTATCTGCGGTTTTCCAACAGCTGGGCCAGCCGGATGATCGGGCGGCTGTATCTGCTGCCACGGTTTATTCCGGGTCTGGTGGCAGTCAACGGCATGATCACCGTGATCCGTGATTCCGGGCTGATCAACCGGATCTCTCGGCTTCTGGGAATGAACCTGCAGCTGGGACTTATGTACAATGGAAAGGGGATCGTGCTGATGAATCTGTGGTTTAACATTCCCTTTGCCACCATGCTGATGGCGGCTGCCCTCTCAAAAATCCCGGATTCCACCATTGAGGCGGCCAGGGATGCGGGAGCGGAGCGGTTCCGGATCTTAAGGCAGATGATTCTGCCCCTGACCTACCGGGATCTTTTCGTGGCGGCCACCTTTGTGTTCATGAGCAATATCAGCTCCTTTACAACGCCGTATCTCATGGACGGGAATAATCCCCAGATGATGGGAATTTCCCTGTACACCCAGTTCAACAACGGCCACTATGAAAAGGCGGCGGCCCTGTCGGTGATCATGTTCCTGTTCTCCGTGCTGTCGGCGGCGGTCTATGTGTACACCAATATGAAAGAAAATGAATGGGAGAAAGGAAATGGCTGATTTTAGGAAGGAAGGACGGCCCTGCCCCATCGCCCACAGAGGCTGTATGGAGGCCGGGCCGGAAAATTCTCTCACAGCCTTTGAGGAGGCGGCGGCCCTGGGGGCCGGAGGCGTGGAAATGGACGTCCGCAGGACCAGGGACGGAAAGCTGGTGGTATTCCACGATGCAGATGTGAGGCGGCTTACCATGGGCTGGCAGGGGCCGTATAACAGCGGAAAGGTAAAAGATATGACCTGGGAGAAGCTGAGCCAGGTGCGCCTTCCCTTTGGCGGCCATCTGCTGAAGCGGTTCCCGGAGGGAGGATACTCCAATGAGAAGCAGTATTATTATCCCTGGGCTGTGGCGCCGGAGCAGGAGGTCCTTTACCAGATGGAACGGTTTGAAAGCCGGGCGGAGAACGAGGAACAGGTCCTGTCAGCCGTGTACCGGCGGTATAAGGAGGAGTATGAACGGCGGTGCCTGGAGGACGGAAGGCTGGAGCGGATCTTAAGTCTCCGGGAGTTCTTCCAATGGCTCCGGACGCAGCCGGAGGGCTTTTTTGCTGAGGTGGAGCTGAAGGAAAGAGGGATCGCAGGGGCTGTGATCCAGATGGCGGAAAAGTGCCATGCAGCAGACCGGTGCATCGTCTTCTCTGGGATGGACGAGGTGGTCTGGGAGATCCAGGACTGGTGCCGGAGCCATAAAAAGCCAGAGGGTCTCCGGCTGGGAGCCAACATCCGCTTCCTGAAGGATGAGCAGAAGGAGATGCTGGACAGGGGGGATTTTTATGAGGTGGGACTGAATGCAGGGAGCTTTGGCAGAGAAGAGGTGGAGTATCTGCACCAGAAAGGGATCCAGGTCTTTTCCAACCTGGGAGACACGCCGGACTGGTGGGAATCCCTGGACCGCCTGGGTGTGGACGGCTTTAAGACCAACTGTCTCGGGCAGTACAGGAAATGGAGGCAGAAATGGGAGCGGAAGTAGAAAAGAAAGAAATGCGGGGGATAGAAACCATGACGGTCCAGGTGCCCTGGAAAGCCATTTTACGGTTTTCTATCCCTCTTTTTATAGGAAGCCTGTTCCAGCAGATATACAGCATGGCTGACGCAGTGATCGTGGGCCGGCTGGTGGGGGTAAAGGAGCTGGCGGGAGTGGGAGCCACGGGGGCCATGAGCTTTCTGGTCATCGGATTTGCCACCGGGATCACCAGCGGCTTTTCCGTGGTCATCGCCCAACGGGCCGGAGCCGGGGACAAAGAGCAGATCCGTACCTCGGCTGCGGCCTGTGGCTGGCTGTGTGCGGCGGTGACGGCAGTCATGACCCTTTTAAGTACGGTCGGGGCAGATCCCCTTCTTCGGCTCATGAATACGCCGGAGGATATTTTCCAGTACGCCTCCGGCTATATCGGCATTATTTTCGGCGGTCTGGGAGCCGCCATCTACTACAATATGATCGCAGGGATCCTAAGGGCCGTGGGGGACAGCCGCACACCTCTGTATTTCCTTATTTTTTCTTCTGTCCTCAACGTGGTCCTGGATCTGGCGGCAGTCCTGGTATTTCACGGAGGCGTGGAGGGGGCGGCCGCAGCCACGGTTCTGGCCCAGCTGGCTTCCGCGGTCCTCTGCCATTGGTACGCATGGAGGAAATATCCGGACATCTGGCCGGAACGGAGGCACTGGTCTCAAAGTCTTTCCCAGGGCTGGCAGCACTTAAGGATCGGCCTTCCCATGGCACTCCAGTTTTCCGTGACAGCAGTGGGGATCATGATCCTCCAGGCCTACTTAAACGGCTTCGGCTCGGCGGTGATCGCCGGATACACGGCAGCCGGGAAGGTGGAAAACCTGGTGACCCAGCCCTTTACGACCCTGGCTGCGGCCATGGAAGTGTACTGCGGTCAGAATTATGGAGCCGGACGGCCGGACCGGATCCGCCAGGGCATCGTCTCCAGTCTGAAAATGGGAGGGGCTGCGGCTTTTGGAATGCTGGTCCTCAATGTGTGTTTCGGACGCCAGATGATCCGGCTGTTTCTGGAGCCCTATGATCCGGTGATCGTGGAGTACGGATATACATATCTGGTGATCATCGGCGTATTCTCCATGGCTCTGTGCGCTCTCCAGATCGTCCGCAGCTCTCTTCAGGGCATGGGAGAGGCTCTGGTGCCCATGGCAGGAGGCGTCCTGGAGCTGGCGGCCCGGTGGGGCGGCTGTGCGCTCCTGCTGCCCTTCGGCTACGCGGGAATCTGCTTTTCCACGCCCCTGGCCTGGCTTCTGGCGCTGACGCTCCTTTGTCTCTATTATAAAAAAATCCAGGGAGGAAAGCTGAATGTTAGACAAGAGTATTCCGTATAAGGACCTGATCATGAAGTGGGACGGGAACCGGCAGTGTCTGCTGCCGGTCTGTGTGCCTCCAGGATACCGTCTGCGTACCTGGCGGGAAGGAGACCAGAAAAACTGGGCCAGGATCCAGAAGGAGGCCGGGGAGTTTGGGGACATGACACTGGAGCAGACAGAGGCATGGTTTTTACAGGAATATGGAGATAGGAAAGAAGAACTTTCCTTCCGATGCCTGTTTGCAGAAAGCATGGACAAAGAAGCAGACGGCGTCTGCATGGCATGGACAGAGGCGGGAACGGATGGGAGCCTTATTCCCTCCCTTCACTGGCTGGCAGTGCGGGATGCAAAAAAAGGCCAGGGCATTGGAACTGCCCTGGTCCGAGAGGCCCTGCGGGTATTCGCGGGCCGGGGAGAGGTCCCGGTCTTTCTGCACACCCAGCCCTGGAGCTACGAGGCTGTTGGCCTGTATTTAAAGGCTGGTTTTTTCCTGTGCAGGAGCGAGACCTTTGGAACCCATAAAAATCAGTTTCAGGAGGGGATCCGGATCCTGGAGCAGTACCTGGAGGTGGACCCCAGGCTGTGTCGGTAGGCCGGATCCCTTTTTTTCGTTTTACTGGAGATCCTTATACGTCTGCCAGGCTGGCTTCTTTGTCCCGTCAGTGCCGATGAGACCGAAGGCGTAGTGGGCGCCCAGAAGAGAAGGCTCGTCATGCATGCGGTTTAAGAAAAAGCCTTCCACATAAGGGTTGGCCTTGGCCGCCTGGTAGGCCTCGGCGATGGACTGGGCCTGGAGCTCCAGGACCTGGCCGCCCCGCTCCGGAGAGTCGGAGGTGAAGCCCTGCTCGGAGAGGATCAGATGGCGGACCTTCCCCTCGGGAGAGAGCATATCCGGCTGCTGCATATAATCCGTGAGCACATGAAGGTTTTTCAGATTGATAATATACGTATCTGGGGTATCAAGTACGTGGATATCATCGGAAAATACAGGATCGGTGAAGGTCTCCGGATATGCGTGCCATGCGATTCCGTAGTCCGTATCCTTTAACAGGGCGTTGAGCCTGGGGAGCATGTCCATGACGCCGTACTTAAAACCCTCCAACTGGCCGCAGTTCCAGCGGAAATCAAAGGGCATATACACCCGGGCCAGGGAATTGGAGGCCTTGATGGTGTCATACCAGGTACGGAAGGAGGTGGCATAGTTGGAGCAGTAGGTGTCAATGTCCATGGAGCCTAAGTAGTTCCATACCTGACCGTCGTTGACCTCGTTGCCGATGACCCAGTTGGATACCAGGTTCCCGAAATTGCTGGTCAGGATCCCAGCGGTGTCCCGGATGGCCTGGACTCCCTGCTCATTTAAGGTATTGAAGCCATAATAGCTGACTCCGGCCACAGGGGCGGATACAGGCAGCAGCTCCGGCTTATAGGCCGCTGCGTTCCAGTCGTTTAAAACGATCATGGTAACGGTGATCCCGGCATTGTCCATGGCCCGCAGGAAGCTTCCGTAAGCGTTCATCATATTAGGCTGGGAGGCCCAGGACATGGGAAAGTTGCAGACCACCTGGGAGGCTCCCACCTCCACTACATCAGCTACCTCGCTTTCGCTGTTGATGAGCACGCCCTTTATATTAGACGGCTGACGGTAAAAATCCGCGTAGGCTGGCATCACAGAGCCCAGGCAGAGAATGGCCGCCGTCATAAAGGCGGTTAGTTTTTTCATAAGTCTCATATGGAATCCCCTTTCTTATTTATACTTACAATATACCCCGGATCCCCATTTGTGTCAACTGGGGATGAGGAAGCCGCTGTATGGAAAGCTCCAGCTCTCATTTTTTCATTAGTTTATAGATATCTGTGCCAGGAAAAACATTTTGCCGCTTCTGGAATTGTGCTATAATAAAACCGAAATCACAGCAGATCGGGAAATAGAAGAAAGCCAGACTGGAATTCATGGAGGTTAAGGTATGATGACAGGGTTGAAGCGGGGGACGGTGAAATTAATACCTCATCAAGAAGAATGGGATCAGAATGCAAAAGAAATGATCGGAATTTTATTTGAACTTTTAAACGATGCGGCCATTGATATCCAGCATGTTGGAAGTACCGCCATTCAGAGCATACATGCAAAACCCATTCTTGATATCGCAGTCGGCGTTGGAGAATTGAATGATATTTTGCCGTATATTGAATTATTAAAACAGCACGGTATTATTTACCGGGGAGAGGATGTTAAAGGGCAGATGCTGTTTGTGATGGGGGATTTTCAAAATGATACGCGAACCCACCATATCCATGTAGTTAAGTGGCGTGAAATGGAATGGGATCATTACATCAGCTTTAGGGACTATCTGAACACTTATCCGGAAAAAGCAATGATATATGACGAATGTAAGAAAAAATTAGCGGCACAGTTCCCAGATGACCGGAAAAGTTATACTGAGGGCAAGCAGGGACTGATTGAGTGTTTATTAAGGGAAGCAGATAGATGGAAATCTGGAGCCCCAGTATCATAACCGCCAGACTCCGAAGCACTGGTTTCGGAATGAAGGATGCCCCGGGGGAGGAGATACGGAATGGTTAAGGTGATAAAGGAAAAATTTGTTGTCATTGGAAAAGAGGGATCAACATCAGACGGCGACGGCTTTATCCAGAAACTGTGGTATGACGCAGACAGCCATTTTAGTGAAATCGCGCATCTGGCAAAGAGAGACGCAAAAGGAAGTATTGTGGGGATATGGGGTGCCATGTCGGATAGTTCCCGTTCATTTAAACCGTGGGAGGACGGCTTCCGTAAAGGCCTGTATCTGGCGGGAGTGGAGTGTGACGATCATGCAGAAGCACCTGATGGCTGGACGAAATGGATAGTACCTGGTTATGAATATATGGTCGCGGAAAACCACAAGGGAGTGTTTGAAAAAATCATCAGACAGATGAGCGAGGATGGGATTTCGCTGGCTGGAGCCGTTCATGATTACACTGACCCTGCAACGGGAAAGAGCTATCTGTATTTTCCCATAAGAGAAGTTTAATAGATCCAGGAAAGTTGCCTTTAGCGCAAGATGGCTTTGGATCTTTGAAGAGTTGGCGGCAGGGAATTAAAGAAGGGGTAGAGTGTGGGTGAATTTATGAAATCCTTTTCGCATATAAGAGAGCTGCTGGTAATTGCAGATGATTTTGAGAGATTCTTTTATGAAACAGAGTATATAAAGTGTAAACGGCCAGTCCCCCATCCTTAAAACGGGGACTGGCCCTTCCCGCTGTCCTCCAGGTAATGGATCATGTCCTGGAATTCGTCCTTGTACCTGCGGGAGGAGGCGGTGGGATTGGAGCGGAGGACGAAGCGCAGGAATTTCCTCCGGCGTTCCCGGATGGCTGCCAGGGAGGCCTCCTTTTCCTTTAAAAGCTCCAGAAGCTGGGATTCGGATTTTCCCCGGAGCCCTTCCAGCCGGTTTCCGGTCCTGGAGCGAAGCTCCTCCAGCCGCGCCTCCAGGTCCGCCCGTCTTCCAGCCAGCCGCGTCTCCAGGTCTGTCCGGGTCTCATGGAGACGGTCCTCTGCATCCATCCGTAAAAGCGCCGTCTGGACCCGGAGCATATCCAGATCCTGGCGCAGCTTCCGGGCGGCCTCCAGGGATCTGCCGAAGGCCAGGGCCTCTTTGGTGCAGACAATGGCATCAGCGGTGAAGACAACGGTCACTACGGCTACAAAAAGAATATCCCACATGACGGGCAGGGAAAGGACGGCCCGTTCAATGGGCTTGTGGATCACATGGGTCATAAAAATAGTCAGAAAGCCCCAGGCAATGGACGAGCTCAGGCAGATATAGCCGTGGAGATTGAATTTCTGATTGCTGTAATCCCAGTAACGAACCTTAAAGAGCTGCTCCATGGCCCAGCCAGTGACATATTCCAGGATAGTCGCTCCGATAACGCCGGAAACCCAGGTGAGGAGCAGGCTGTCCTGGAACGGCTCCGACACCACCAGCATCATCACCGCCCCGCTGCCGTACAGGGGAAGCATGGGGATCCGTAGAAAGCCCCGGTTCACAAACCGGCGTTTTAAAATGGAGACGTAAGAGGATTCAAAGATCCAGCCAAAAAAGCAGTATAGATAAAAAAAGGTAAGCCATTGATACCAGGTATAAACGTGCATGATGTCCCTCCTTGAGATGTGTGAAAAGTAAGATAATGATACGGCAGAACAGGGACTTTTGCAAGGAAAATCGTTTCCCGGCCGCAGCGGCTTGTTTTTGCGGCTGGCAGCGGGTATAATGGAAATTAAGATCAAGAAAAAGAAGGACAGAAAACATATATATAAGGAACATTCATGAATAAATACGAAATTTTGAAAACATATTTTGGCTACGATTCCTTCCGGGGAGCGCAGGAGCCCCTGATCGACCAGATCCTGTCCGGAAGGGACGTGCTGGGGATCATGCCCACGGGAGCGGGCAAGTCTCTCTGCTATCAGATCCCGGCTCTGATGCTGGATGGGATCACCCTGGTGATATCGCCCCTGATCTCCTTAATGAAGGACCAGGTGGGGAGCCTGAACCAGGCCGGGATCCATGCAGCGTACCTGAACAGTTCTCTTACTCCGGGCCAGTACCGGAAGGCCCTGGCCTTTGCCAGACAGGGAAGATATCCCATCATCTATGTGGCCCCGGAACGGCTTTTAACGCCGGAGTTCCTGGATTTTGCCAGAAATGCGCGGATCTCCATGGTGGCGGTGGACGAGGCCCACTGTGTTTCCCAGTGGGGACAGGACTTCCGCCCTGGCTATTTACGGATCGCGGACTTTATCCGGGAGCTTCCGGCGCGGCCTGTGGTCAGCGCCTTTACGGCCACGGCCACCAGGGAGGTGCGGGACGATATCCTGGAGCTTCTGGACCTTCGGGATCCTGCGGTCACGTCTACTGGATTTGACCGGGGAAATCTGTATTTTGCAGTGGAGACGCCCAGAGACCGGTACGGAGCGGTGAAAGGCTATATAGAAGAGCATTCTGGTGAAAGCGGTATCGTCTATTGCCTGACAAGAAAACAGGTGGACGAGGTGTGCGGCCATCTGATCCGGGACGGCTTTCCTGCTACCCGCTACCACGCCGGCCTGTCTGACGAGGAGCGGAGGAAAAACCAGGAGGATTTTATTTACGACCGCGCACCTCTCATGGTGGCCACCAACGCCTTTGGAATGGGCATCGATAAGTCCAACGTCCGGTTCGTGCTCCATTACGGGATGCCCAAAAACATAGAAAGCTATTACCAGGAGGCGGGCCGGGCCGGCCGGGACGGAGAACCGGCGGAGTGCATCCTGTATTACAGCGGCCAGGATGTGATCACCAACCGCCTGTTCATTGAGAACAACCGGGACAATCTGGAGCTGGATCCGGAAACGGCGGAGCTCGTCCGGGAAAGGGACCTGGACCGGTTAAAGAAAATGACCTTCTACTGCTGTACCAACGAATGTCTCCGGGATTATATCCTGCGGTATTTCGGGGAATACGGGTCCAATTACTGCGGAAACTGCGCCAACTGCCGGAAGGAGTTTGAAACGGCGGAGGTGACGGAGGCAGCCAGGATCATGATCGGCTGTGTAAAGGCCTGCGGGCAGAGATACGGGATCAACGTGATCCTGGATACGGTCCGGGGAGCGGAGACAGAAAAACTGCGCCAGTACCGGATGACGGAAAATCCCTGTTTTGGAAGTCTTTCCAGAGTGCCGGCATACCGGCTGCGCCAGATCATGAACCATCTTCTGCTGAACGGATATCTGGAGACCACAGACGGCAGCTATTCTGTGGTAAAGCTCACAGAAAGATCAGAGGGCGTGCTCTGCGGCGCAGAGACCGTGACCATGAAGATGGCAAAGGAGCCGGAGCGGAGACCTGGGAAGGTCCAGGAGGCGAAAAAGAAAAAGCCAGTCCTGGCCTCCGGCCTGCGGGAGGGGGACGAGCCCATGTTTGAAAAGCTCCGTTCCCTGCGGGCTTCCATTGCCAGGGAAGAAAAGGTGCCCCCGTACATTGTCTTTTCTGACAAGACACTGGTCCACATGTGTATCGTCCGGCCATCGGATAAGGAGGAAATGCTGACAGTCACCGGCGTGGGCGAGTTTAAGTACCAGAAGTACGGAGAGCGGTTCCTGGAGTGTGTAAGGGAGGCGGAAAAATGGAACTCTACCAGTTAAAATACTTTCTGTATGCGGCAAAATATGAAAATATCTCCAAGGCGGCCCAGGCGCTCCGGGTCTCCCAGCCTTCCATCAGCCGCGCGGTGGTGGCTTTGGAAAAGGAGCTGCAGGTGGAGCTGTTCGAGCGCCAGGGGAAACGGATCATCCTGACCCGTGCGGGGCTGACCTTCCGGGAGCAGATCTCCCCCATTTTGTGGAAGCTGGAGGGGCTGGGGGATGAGATGAAAAAGGTGCAGAAGGGCGGGGATACGATACGCCTTAATGCCATGTCTGCGGTATCGCTCCTTTCCGGTATCATAAAAAAGTTCCGGGAGGAGGAGCCGGATGCCGCCTTTGTAGTGACCGATCAGAAGGAGAGCATGGACTGGCATCTGTGCATCTTAAGCGCTGGACCTGGCATGTCCTACCAGGGGGGACAGGAGCTTTTATCAGAGGAGGTCTTTTTGGGGACATCCTCTTCCTCCTGGCTCGGGGAAAAGGACGAAACCTCTTTAAGGGATGTGGAAAATGAGAATTTTATCCTGCTGCCCAGGGGCACGGTCCTAAGAAACCTGGCAGACACCCGGTTCCGGGAGCACCATTTTATCCCAAAGTTTTCTATGGAATGCAACAGTACCCATCTGGTGAGGAGTCTGGTCAGTGATCAGGTGGGAATCACCCTGTGGCCGGAATATTCCTGGGGAAAACGGCCGGATGTACATATGGTGAGGATCGCAGAGCCGGGATTTCATCGCTCTGTATTTCTATTGCGCCAGAAAAACGGGGAGATCCCCCCAGCGGCAGAGCGGTTTGTCCAGTTTGTAGAGGACTATATGAGAACACTGGAGAATGAAAAATAATGCACATTAGGAAGCGGCCCTGGAAACAGGGCTGTTTTTATTTTATTTCTTTTTCCTTATTCATTTTACACATATAGAGCATGCGAATTGTATATTGGACAATAATAAGTGGAATATGTATAATGTGCTTAAATAATTGATGGTAAAACGATAAAAATTGTGAAAATTAACACAATAATGGAGGTGAGAGGAATTGAACCGGATTAAGGAGACCAACCGCCTGCTGGCGGAAAATCTAGTGAGATCCATTATGAAGGATTATGAGGCCTGCGGGATCGCAGCAGCCATAATCGACAAAAACGGTGTGACCCAGTACGAGAAATTCTGGGGAGTGAGAGATCTGGAATCCCAGAAAGAGCTGGATGGGGAAACGATCTTTGGACTGGCTTCAGTGACCAAATCCTTCACTGCTTTAGCTATTATGCAGATGGAGGAGCGGGGGATCCTTAAGCTGGACGACCCGGTAAGCCGATATGTTCCGGAATTTACCAATAAAAACCAGAAAACCGTGACGATCCGACATCTTTTAACCCACAGCGGCGGCTTTTTCCCTCTTCCCAGGATCCTGGTGGATCAGGTGGCTGCGGAGATGGGGCTGGATGAGAAGGAGGTGGGAGATCTGGCCTACAATGACGCTCTGGCGGATGAAGGGGTCCGCCGGGTGGCAGAACGGCTGGATGCCCAGACAGAAGAAAGTGGCCTGAACGGAGAGCCGGGCGAATACTTGAGCTACTGCAATGACGGTTATGGCCTGCTTTCGGATATCATCCGCAGGCACGGTGGTGAACCCTCTTATGCGGAATATCTTTTAAAGAATATCATTGAGCCTCTGGGTATGAAGCGGAGTTTCTGTGATTTTGTCCGGCCCAGTCTGGATGTCAATGCCGCCACTCTATATAAAAAGGTAAACGGCGTTATGACAGCCTCCAGGGATTACCATGATCATGCCTTTGTACTAAACGGAGGCGGAGCCATGAAATCCACTCTGAACGATCTGAAAAAATATCTGGCAATGTATCTGAACGAAGGGAAAACGCCGGAGGGGATCCGGATCCTGGGCAGTACAGGGATCCGTGAGATGTGCAGGCCCCGCCAGGATTATGGAGCGTTTGGATATTACGGCTACGGTCTTTCCATGAAACGTCTGGACGATCTGAAGGTGGTGGAACATGGAGGGAGCCTTCCGGGAGTATCCTCCAATATCGCTTGGTCCAATGAGGCGGAGGCGGCAGTCATCGTTCTCTGCAATACCTCAGGAGTACCGGTACGGCTGATCTCCGACGCCCTGATGCGGATGTACAATGGGAGGAATCCGGTGGACCGCCGGGACGTATGGCAGGAAACATCCTGGGATGAGGAGACGATCCTGGAAGCCCAGGGAATGTATATTTCCGGAGAAGGGACAAAGGCGGAGCTTTACAGGAAGAAGGACGGGAGTTTGGGGGCAAGAGAGAATGGAAAAGAGATCCCCATTATCCCGGTAGGTCCCAAAACCGCCATCGTCCGGAATCAATATTCGGACCTTTTTATCCGCCTGATCCAGAACGAGAGCCGGGGCATCTACGCCATTGCTTATGGCAGCAGGCTGATCCCCAAAAGCCGGCAGGAGAAACGGGAAGAAGGAGAATAACGGAATGGGAAAGCAATACCAGATCCAGTGCTGTATTAGAAATCTAGTCTATGCTGCAGTCGCGGCAGCAGTTGTTTTTGTTATACGCAGGCAGTGGAATCTCATCGGGATCTCCGATGCCTGCGCTCTCTCTGGAATCGTGTTCCTGATCGTGGGTTTGTTCCGCCGGGCAAGATATATGAGGTTTTACGATCTTTGCATTTATGGAGCCATGCGGTTTAAAAGCTTAAGGACCAATCCGGGAGTTTCAGATAAGACATTCGGAAGCTATGGCGAATTTGTAGAAAAAAGACGGTATGAAAGAAACTATACAGAATCTTTTATTGCGGCGGCCAGCATGTTTATCTGCTCGCTCGCAATATTGGGCATATAATCAAGGAGGAAGAAAGCGATGAAAAAGACGAAAAAAATGCTGGCAGCCATGCTGGCAGTGAGCACTCTGGCGGCGGCGCTCTCGGGCTGTTCCGGTGGGAACAAGACCGACGGAAGCCTGGAGTTTACGGAAGCGGCATCGGCAGATGGCAATAATGGGACGACAGAGGCAGGGGCGTCTGAATCCAGCGAGGCGAAGACAGATCCCAATGGTGAAAAGCCTTCACCAGAAGGCTATGGGATCCTGCGGGAGGCGTCCACTGCGAAGATCGGTTCTTTGAACCCACTGACGTATACCCAGTCCTATGCGTCTACCCAGATCAAGCGCTCCTCTATGACTTTATACGGATATTTCCCCAGTGCGGATTACACTGCATGTGAAATTGCGGGAGAGCTGGCAGCGGAGGAGCCGATCCAGATGGATGAGGAAGGAAAGGTATGGCAGATCAAGGTCCGGGAAGGCTGCGTGTGGGAAAATGGAGATACCCTGGATGCCAATGATGTGTATTATACCTGGAAGATGATCCTGGATCCGAAGCTTGCGAACCTGAGGGCAAGTAACTTTGCCAACGATGCCATTGAGATCGTGAAGGCAATGGACTATTTCCAGGGTAATGCCTCCTGGGATGAGGTGGGCCTGAAGCTGATCGACGACCATACGCTGGAAATACATACCGTCAGCATGCACAACCCAACAGAGGTCATGATCCATCTGGCACATCCGGCCAACTGTATGATCAATGAAGAATACTATGAAAAAGGGATGAACGCAGATAGAACGGAGACCATGTACGGGACATCTCAGGAACAATATATTTCCTGCGGACCGTTCCTGGTAGAGAACTGGGTCAACGACGCAGAGATCACCTTTAAGAAAAACCCCAATTATCCATTTGCGGACCGTATCTGGCTGGCAGGGATCAATATTAAGGTTGTTGAGGACAGCAGTACACAGATGCAGCTGTTCGAAAACGGCGAGATCGATTATGTTCAGCTTTCCACATCTAATTACTTAAAGTATGAAGAGGATCCGCGGGTTCTTCTGGCTCCGTATAACTCTGTGCGCCATGTGGTGGTCAATACCATCAACCCGGAGAAACCGATCTTAGCCAATGAAAAGTTCAGACAGGCCCTTTATTACGGAGTAGACAGAGAAAATCTCGCGAGCCTGACCAAACAGGATCCGGCAGAGTATATTGTTCCCACCACCCATATGATGGATCTGAACAAAAATATCACCTTCCGTGATACCGAAGAAGGAAAAGCAAACAGAAAAGAAAACTACGGATATGATCCTGAAAAGGCAAAACAGCTGTTTGACGAGGCAATGTCCGAGGAAGGCCTGGACAAGCTGACGCTGACCATGCATTACTCTGACACAGAGTTAATGGCCCAGATGTCAGAATTCCTCCAGCAGAGCTGGCCGAAGCTGTTTGGCGCAGACCGGTTTGAACTGAAGCTCCAGGCGATGCCGGCCAATCAGCTGAGCCAGGTGAAGAGGGGATGGCAGACCAACCCGGCCTCTTACGAGTTAAGCTGGGGCGGCTGGGTCGGCAATGATCTGGCGCCGTGGAACGCGTTTAAGTATTGGACGTCCTTCTACTCCAACAAAAACGAGCCGTTTATCAATGAAGAGTTTGATAAAGTATTCAACGCAGCGAACTTCGCAGATGATCGTTTTGACGAAGGTGTTCGTCTGAAAGAGGTTGCGGAAATGGAACGCTTACTGATCGAGCCGGCCAATGTTATTCCGGTAACACAGGACATTTATAAGTATTTAAAGGCTGATCGCTTACAGCTTTCCACAAACGGTTATGTAAACCGGATCGGCTTTGCCTGGGACTATTCCAAGATCATTGAATGATCCAGGATGGATCAATGATAGAAAAAGACAGAAGTAGAGTGACGAGACCACAGACAGGCTGCTTCATAAAAGGAGCAGCTTGTCATTCTTCTGAGGATTTTTGCGATTAAGCTGTGCGAGAAGCCGGATATTGAAAAATATAGCATCTGAAAAAGAAGGAATTAAATAGATGAAAGGAGTGAGGATCGGCAGTGTTTCGATATATTATTGACCGAGTGATCGCGTTATTTATCACATTGTTTATTATTGTATCCATTGCCTTTTGTGTTGTCCGCCTGATGCCGGGAAGCGTGTACGATCAGGATGGAGATCTGTCACAGACCGTTATTGATACTTTGAATGAAAAATATCATTTTGATGAGCCCATAATCAAGCAGTACGGCTATTTCCTGAAGAATGTATTCCTCCATGGAGACTGGGGCACATCCATGAAAATGCGTCCCAATGTACCAGTATTTGAGGTCATGAAGGACCGGATCCCGGTAACCTTGCAGATCAATCTGATATCGCTGTTTGCAGCCATACCGATCGGACTTGCAGCCGGAATCGTGGCGGCAATAAAGAAAAATACGATCATCGACCACTTTGTATCATTTATGGTGGTTATCTTCATTTCAGTGCCTTCATTCGTATTTGCCACATGCCTCCAGTATTTTGTGGGATATAAGGCAGGAGCTTTTCCGATCATATACGATGCGTCAGCCACTGGAATGGCAGCACTCCATTCCATGTTCCTTCCTATTTTAGCGCTGATGTTCAGCCCCATCGCCCGTGTTGCCCGTTATTTAAGAGCGGAGCTGGCAGAAACCATGAACTCTGAGTTTATGCTTCTTGCCAAAACAAAGGGCTTAACGTATGCACAGAGCACAATCCGCCATGGCCTCAGAAACTCCATGGTGCCGCTGGCCAATATTATCATTCCGATGTTTGCCAATGTTTTAGGCGGTTCACTGGTCGTAGAAAATATTTTCTCTGTTCCTGGAATGGGAGGTATGATGGTAGACTCCATCAACGCCAGCGACCACATGCTGACCGTGGCGATCCTGGTGTTCTACTCCATGATCTCGCTGATCACAGTCCTTATCGTAGATATTTCCTACGGCATCATTGACCCGAGAGTCAGAATGGGAGGGAAGAAGTAATGGTATTGTATGAAGATAACAAAGCAAAGTATGACGCAGTATCCAAAGACTTGTTCCGTCTGGTACAGAGAGATGAGAAGATCCATGATGTGGAATTTAAGACAAAGCCCATTGGATTCTTCATGGACGTATGGCTGCGGTTTGTAAAAAATAAGGCGTCTGTGATCGCGGCGGTCATCATTCTGATCATTTCGTTTTTTGCCGTGTTCGGTCCGGGCATGAATGAGTACACCTACGATGAGCAGCACACAGAGCTGACCAACATGCCTCCCAAGGTGCCCTTTATCGCAAAAATGAACCTGGGCTTCTTTGACGGCGGCTATACCATGGAAAACCGGAAATACGACAACTTAAACGATCCGGAAAAGTATCCGGAGGGCTGTATCCTGGAGGTCATCAACCCCAGACTGGTCAACGGGGAGCGGATCGTGGACGTGGTCGTGGACTATTATAAGTATAAAGGGCTCAGCGACGAGCAGTGCTTCTGGTTCGGAAGCGACTACCTGGGCCGCGATATCTGGACCCGTATGTGGAGAGGCGCCCGGGTATCCCTGATCATCGCAGTGGTGTCGGTATGCTGCAACGTGTTCATCGGCGTGGTTTACGGCTCCATTTCCGGTTATTACGGCGGAAAGGTGGACATGGTGATGATGCGTATCACAGAGATCATCAACGCCTTCCCCAGGATCGTTGTGGTGACCCTGTTCATCATGGTGTTTGGTACGGGAATGTTCTCCATCATCATGTCCTTAGTCATCAAGGACTGGGTGAGCACGGCCCGTATGGTCCGCTCCCAGTTCTACCGGTTCAAGGGGCGTGAGTACGTACTGGCGGCCAGGACCCTGGGCGTGAAGGATATGGCGCTGATCTTCCGTCATATTCTTCCCAACTCCATCGGCCCCATCATCACCAGCTCCATGATCGCCATCCCAACTGCCATCTTCTCCGAGTCCTTCCTGGCGTACATCGGACTGGGCCTCCAGGCTCCGGAGCCGTCCATCGGCGTTATGTTATCCAGAGGACAGAAGGTGCTTTTACAGTATCCCAGCCAGGTGGTTTTCCCGGCGATCATCATCTCTCTTCTGATGATCTCCTTCAACCTGTTCGGAAACGGCCTGCGGGATGCCTTTGACCCCACATTAAGAGGAGCAGAATAGGAGGAAGAAGATGAAAGATCCAATCTTAGAGGTAAATAATTTGAGAGTCTCCTTCCGTACCTATAACGGAAAGGTCCAGGCTGTCCGCGGCATTGACTTTAAGCTGTTTGAGGGCGAGACTCTGGCCATCGTAGGCGAGTCGGGTTCCGGAAAATCCGTGACCACCAAGGCGATCTTAGGGATCCTTCCCAAAAACTCCATCATTGAGGAGGGGGAGATCCTTTATAAGGGAGACGATCTGACAAAATATAAGGAAAAAGACTTTTATAAGATCCGCGGAAAGGAGATCTCCCTGATCTTCCAGGATCCGCTTTCTGCGCTGAATCCCATCATGAAGATCGGGAAGCAGATCACCGAGGCCCTGGTCTTAAGAGAGCACATGACAAAGGAGCAGGCAAAGAAGCGGGCTATTGAGCTGATGGAAATGGTGGGGATCCCCAGGCCGGAGGAGCGGTTTGAGCAGTATCCCTTCCAGTTCTCCGGCGGTATGCGCCAGCGTATCGTCATCGCCATTGCCCTGGCCAGCAATGCCAGGATCATGATCTGTGACGAGCCCACCACGGCTCTGGACGTGACCATCCAGGCGAAGATCCTGGACGAGATCAAGGAGATCAAAAGAAAACAGAAGCTCTCCGTGATCTTCATTACCCATGATCTGGGCGTTGTAGCCAATATGGCGGACCGGATCTGCGTGATGTATGCCGGAAAGATCGTAGAGGTGGGAACAGCCAGGGAGATCTTTTACAGCCCGGCCCACCCCTACACCTGGGCCCTGCTTTCTTCCATGCCGGATCTGGAGACAAAGGAGCGGCTGTTCTCCATTCCGGGAACGCCGCCCAACATGATCTTCCCGCCCAAGGGCGACGCCTTTGCCGAGCGGAACCAGTATGCTATGCAGGTGGATTTTGAGGAGGAGCCGCCGTTCTTCAAGCTGAGCGACACCCATTACGCTGCCACCTGGCTTCTGCATCCCAATGCACCCAAGGTGGAAATGCCGGAAGCGCTTCAGCATCGGATCGCACGTATGAACAGGAAGGAGGGCGTATAGGATGGAACAGAACGCACAGAAGGAACGGGAGAAGATCCTGGAGATCAAAAATCTCTGTATGGAATTCCCCGCCGGAAAGAAAAAGACCGTAAAGGCCTTAAACAATGTGACCTTCGATATTTATAAGGGCGAAAACTTCGGTCTGGTGGGCGAGAGCGGCTGCGGAAAGACCACCCTGGGCCGTACTCTGATCCGCCTTTACAATCCCACCTCCGGTGAGATCCTGTTCAATGGGAAAAATATTTCCGGAAAGCTTTCAAAGGCAGACCGGGACTATGTCACAAGAAATCTGTCCATGATCTTCCAGGATCCGGTCTCCTCCCTGAATCCCCGTATGACGGTGGAGGAGATCATTGCCGAGGGCTTAAAGACCAGGGGAGAAAAGGATAAGGAGCTGATCCGGAAAAGTGTTTCTTCTATATTAAATAAGGTGGGACTGCTTCCCGAGCACGGCTCCCGTTACCCCCATGAGTTCTCCGGCGGCCAGAGGCAGAGGATCGGCATTGCCCGTTCCCTGGTGGTAAAGCCGTCGGTGATCATCGCCGATGAGCCGGTTTCAGCTTTGGACGTGTCCATCCAGGCCCAGGTCATCAACCTGTTAATGGACATAAAAAAAGAAATGGACTTGACAATTCTGTTCATTGCCCATAATCTTGCAGTAGTAAAGTATTTCTCTGACCGGATCGGGGTGATGCACTTCGGGACCATGGTGGAGCTGGCGGACGCGGATGAGCTGTATGCCCATCCGGTGCATCCCTACACCAAATCCCTGCTGTCAGCCATCCCCCAGCCGGATCCCGACCGGGAGAAGGACAAGCAGAGGCTTTACTATGATCCTTCCATGCATGATTACTCAAAGGAACAGCCCAGTTTCCAGGAGATCCGGCCGGGCCACTTTGTGTATGCTTCTGATTCCGAGATGGAACAGTACAGGAAGGAATTATAAGAGACAGGAGCAGAAAGAAAATGGGAAAAAATGTATTGAAGACCATTGCCACCGGCGACATGTTCATCACCCGCCGGATCGCAAAAGACGGTTACGAGGGGTTCGAGGAGGTCCGGGACTGCATCATGGAGCATGATGTGAAGTTTTCTAACCTGGAAATGACCTTCCATGACCAGGAGGGATATCCGGCGGCAGAAAGCGGAGGCACCTGGGCCATGATGGATCCGGGCGCTCTGGACGATATCCAGAGATTCGGCTTCAACCTCTACAACACGGCCAACAACCATTCCGGTGATTACGGCCAGGAGGGCGTCATGGCCACCATCCGCCATCTGAACGAGAGGGATATGGTGTTTTCAGGCACGGGAAAAAATCTGGGAGATGCCTCCAAGGCCTGCTATCTGGAGACCAGAAAGGGAAGGGTGGCGCTGATCAGCGTATCCTCCACCTTCAGCGCGGCTTCCAGGGCCGGCGGCCAGTCCCATCAGATGATCGGACGTCCGGGACTGAATCCCTTACGTTCCTCCACCAGATACCATGTGGATCCGGCCCATTATGAGATGGCCCAGGAGCTGGTGAAGGTAACGAAGGTCAATGCAGAAATGGAATTTGAGATCCGCAACGGATATTTTAACCCGCTGGAGCCGGGGGTCCTTCCCTTTGGAAACGCCGGAATGTTCATTCTGGACGAGAAGAACTGGATTGAGAGCATTCCCAACCAGGAGGACATGAAGCGGATCACCGATGAGATCGCAGAAGCCAGAAAACAGGCGGACGTGGTATTTGTCAGCTTCCACGGCCATGAGACCGACGGCGAGGACACCACCGTTCCGGCCATGTTCCTGGAGACCTTTTCCAGGGCCTGCATCGACGCCGGGGCTCATGCGGTGATCGGCCACGGCCCTCACGAGCTGCGCGGCATTGAGATCTACAAGGGCGGTCTGATCCTGTACAGCCTGGGAAACTTCCTGTTTGAGACGGAGACCGTGAGCCTTCAGCCCTATGACGCCTACATCAACCGGAAGATGCCCCTGGATACAAAGGTGGGAAGCTACATGGATAACCGCAGCAAAAATGGGACCGTGGGCTACGGCGTTCTGGAGAACATCTGGAGAGCTGTCATGGCTGCCTGGGATATGGAGGACGGAAAGATCACCCAGGTACAGCTGTATCCCATCACCCTGGGGCTCCACGATAAGCGTCCCCACAAAGGACTTCCCAGAATGTCCGGAAGCGAGGAGACCTTAAGATATCTCCAGCAGCTCAGTGAGCCCTACGGGACGAAGATCCGCATCGAGAACGGCGTTGGCTATATCGATCTGTAAGGACGGCGCTGGCTGAAAACGGAAAAATTTATGTACATAAGAGGGACTGCTGCAAAAGAGAAGCTTAGAAGCGACTCTTTTGCGGCAGTTCCTTTTTGCATGGAAAAATACCTCCGCAGTTCCGCAGGCTGATGCATATAACGGAATATTATGCATTTATAACTAATAAATATACAAAAAAACTCTTGCAATCCGATTCCATGTAGGATATAATCTTGTTAATTTACATGTAGAGAAAACCAAGGTCACTGGCGGCGGAGAAAGACGTATGCCGCCGGCATCCAATGAAACATGCTATGAATAATTATGGAGGAAAAGATGATGGCAGAGAAAAAATATAACAAGATCGTGCTTGCATATTCCGGCGGACTGGATACTTCCGTGCTGATCCCGTGGCTGAAGGAAACGTATGGATGTGAGGTCATTGCTGTTTCCGGGGATGTGGGACAGGGAACGGAGCTGGACGGCCTGGAGGAAAAGGCCTTAAAAACAGGCGCTTCCAAGCTGTATATCGAGGATCTGAAGAAGGAATTTGTGGAGGAGTATATCATTCCCACAGTAAAGGCCGGAGCCGCCTATGAGAATTACCTGCTGGGGACCTCCTTTGCCCGTCCGCTGATCGCAAAGCGTATTGTTGAGATCGCAAAGAAGGAGGGAGCCGACGCCATCTGTCATGGCTGTACAGGAAAGGGAAACGATCAGGTACGATTTGAGCTGGCCATCAAGGCCTTTGCCCCTCAGATGGATGTGATCGCTCCCTGGCGTTTCTGGGAACTGAACTCCAGAGAGAAGGAGATCGCCTATGCAGAGGCCCACAATATCCCGCTGAAGATCACGAAAGAGACCAATTATTCTAAGGATAAGAATTTGTGGCATCTGTCCCACGAGGGCCTGGATCTGGAGGATCCGGCCAACGAAGCGCCTGTGAATAAGCCTGGTTTTCTGGAGCTGGGCGTATCTCCGGAGCAGGCGCCGGATCAGCCTTCATATGTGACCATCCATTTTGAAAAGGGAGTTCCCACCAGCGTAAATGGTGAGGCGATGGACTGTGAGACGGTGATCCAGACCCTCAACAAGCTCGGTGGGGAAAACGGCTGCGGACTGCTGGACGTGGTGGAAAACCGCCTTGTGGGAATGAAGAGCCGCGGAGTTTATGAGACTCCAGGGGGGACCATCCTTTATAAGGCCCATGAAAAGCTGGAGGAGATCACTTTGGATAAGGAGACCCAGCACTATAAACAGCAGCTGGCGCTGAAGTTCGCGGAGCTTGTATACAATGGACAGTGGTATACGCCCCTGCGGAAGGCCATGAGCGCTTTTGTGGATTCCACCCAGGAGACGGTCACCGGAGATGTGAAGCTGAAACTCTATAAAGGAAATATCATCCCGGCGTCTGTGACATCCCCGTACAGCCTCTATTCTTCGGAAATGGCAACCTTTGACGAGGACGACTGCTATGAGCAGGGCGATTCCGCCGGATTTATCAGTCTTTTCGGACTCCCCATCAAGGTACGCGCCATGAATGATGAGGCGTTGGCAGAGAAAACGGGAACGCATTTCCCATCGGTAGAATAAAGGAGAACCTATGGCAAAGTTATGGGCAGCACGGTTTGGAAAAGAAACAGACAGCACTGTCAATGATTTCAATTCGTCTATTTCATTTGACAGCCGTTTATATAAGGAAGATATCACCGGGTCCATGGCCCATGCGGCCATGCTGGGGAAACAGGGGATCATTGAAAACGGAGAGACTGAAAAGATCATAGAAGGTCTGAAGGGGATCCTTTCGGATCTTGAGAGCGGGAAGCTCCAGTTTTCGGAGGAATACGAGGATGTCCATATGAATATCGAGCAGATCCTCACGGAGCGGATCGGGGATGCGGGAAAACGGCTTCATACGGCCAGGTCAAGGAATGATCAGGTGGCTCTGGATCTGCGGCTTTATGTGAAAAAAGAGATCCTGGCCATCAAGGCTCTGGTCCTGGAGTTTATGGAGGCTCTGTGTGCAAGTGCGGAAGAAAACCTGGAGACGGTCATGCCTGGCTACACCCATTTACAGAGAGCCCAGCCGGTGACCTTCGGCCATTATATGATGGCCTATGCCAATATGATGAAGCGGGATGTGGTCCGTCTGGAAAACTGCCTGGAGGGGATGGATGATATGCCCCTGGGGTCCGGCGCTCTGGCATCCACGACCTATCCCATCGACCGGGATTTTGTAAGGCAGCAACTGGGTTTTTCACGGGTGACGGACAATTCTCTGGACGGAGTCTCCGACCGGGATTACTGCATTGAGCTGGCCAGTGCGCTCTCTATTTTAATGATGCATATTTCCCGGCTGTCGGAGGAGATCATCGCCTGGTGCTCCTGGGAATTTAAGTTTGTGGAGCTGGACGACGCCTTTTCCACCGGCTCCTCCATCATGCCCCAGAAGAAAAATCCCGATGTCTGTGAGCTGATCCGTGGTAAGACTGGGCGGGTATACGGAGATCTGATGACGCTTTTGACCATGTTAAAGGGGATCCCTCTTGCCTATAATAAGGATCTGCAGGAGGATAAGGAGGCTGTTTTTGACGCCATTGATACGGCAAAGCAGTGTCTGAAGGTACTGACGCCCATGTTCTCCACCATGGAGATATTGAAGGATAACATGAAAAAAGCGGCATTAAAGGGCTTTATCAATGCCACCGACTGCGCAGATTATCTCACGAAAAAGGGGATGCCCTTCCGGGACGCATACAGGACCGTTGGCCAGCTGGTGGCCCAGTGCGTAAAGGAAGACAAGTCCCTGGCAGATCTGACCCTGGAAGAGTATAAAGAGTATTCGGAGCATTTTGATGCGGATATTTATAGGGCCATCGACCTGGGGACGTGTGTGGCCGGGAGATGCGTCACCGGAGGCCCGGCTCCCAGTGAGGTGGAGCGGCAGATCGGCGTGATCCGTCGGTTCCTGGAGCAAAGAAAATAATAAGAAATAAAACAAAGATCCCGCCCTGTCTGGCACACAGGGCGGGAAATGTTTTTTTGGGGACCTGTCCGATGCAGCTCTGGAAGACAGGAATGAAAATTTCTATACGATGTATGAGATGTAAAGGAAAAAGCTATACCATATGCAAACACTTGATTTCTATTAGCTGTCTGATATAATGAAAAACATTGAGAATATTTGGGAGGAAGAAAAAGTGAAAACGAAGAAGGTACTGGCAGGATTTACTGCGGCTGCGATCGCAGCCAGTATGATAACTGGCTGTGGGTCTGGTGCGAAAACAGAGACAGCGGTAAGCACAGAGGCAGAGACAACGGCGGCCGAAGAGAAGGAAACGACGGCGGCAGAGACGGCACAGGATACGGAAAAGAGGAAAGAACGGATCCTTACGGTCAGCGGAAACGGGGATTTTGGTTTCCCATCCGTTTATACGATCTCCCCCAAGGGCCAGGGTTATATGACGCTCAGCTATATTTTTGACACGCTGATGTGGAAGGATGAGTCCGGTCTGATCCCCTATCTGGCAGAGGATTATTCTGTGTCTGAGGATGGACTGACCTATACATTCCAGCTGAGAAAGGGCGTATCCTTTACAGACGGCACTCCTTTTACGGCAGAGGATGTAAAGTTTACCTTTGATTATATGAAGGAACATCCCTATAAATGGGTATCCGTGTCCATGGTGGAGGAAGCGTCCGTTGTGGACGAGCATACGGTGGAAATTAAGCTGAATAAGACGTATAATCCGTTTTTGAGTGATGTGGCAGGAAGCCTTCCGATCCTTCCCAAGCATATATGGGAGAATGTGACGGAGCCGGAGACGTTCACAGAGCCGGAGGCGGCAATTTCCACAGGCCCGTTCATCCTGGAAAATTATGATTCGGCAGCAGGAACGTATACGTTTAAGGCAAATGAAGATTACTTCTATGGGGATGTCCAGATCGACAAGCTGGTGATCGCCAATGTTTCCGGAGGGGATTCCAAGGAAGCGCTGTTAAGCGGGGAGATTGCTGCGGCTCCAAATATCAGCTATAAGGCGGCAATGTCCTTAAAGGATTCTCCAGAATACACAGTATTAGAGGGCCCGGGCCTTTCCGTAACAAGACTTTATTTTAATTTTGATGAAGAGGCAATGGCTGTAAAGGAGATCCGTCAGGCCATGTATCATGCAGTCAATCTGGACGAGGTCGTAGAGAAGGCCTACGGCGGAGCCGGCTATCCGGGATCTGCAGGCCATGTACAGCCCGGAACGCCCTGGTACAACCCGGACGTCCGTCAGTATGCGTATGATGTGGAGACAGCGAAGAAAATGCTTTCCGAGGCAGGGGCAGCAGACAGCAACGGGGACGGGATCCTGGAATACAACGGAGAAGAGATGTCCTATACGCTGACCTTCACGGAGAATGATGAAAAGCTGGCGGAGCTTTTAGTATCTTATATGAAAGCCGTGGGGATCGAGCTGGTTCCGCAGAGCGCCGATGATGCAACGGTAAAGGCAGCCATCAGCGAAGGAAACTTTGAGCTTGCCTTTAATACCAACGGCTCCTTCGGCGGCGATCCGGTGTTCCTGTCCCGTTTTGCAACAGTCGGCGCAGACGGAGCGCCTTCCGTAACCGGACAGGGCGGAACGACCTGGGAAAGCGAGGAATATAACAGGATCTATAATGAATCCGCAGTGGAGCAGGACGATGCAAAACGTCACCAACAGGTGAACGAACTTCAGGAGATCATCGCAGAAGAGCTTCCCTGTCTGACCTTATACTATAAGAAGGCAGTCGCCGCTTATAACAATACGATTTTTGACGGCTTTTATTATACGCCGGATGGGATTTCCATTGCAGTTCCGTTTATTATGAATAAGCTTGTCTTCGTTTCCGGCCAGTGGAAGGCACAGTAGCGGAGCAGTACAGACGAAAGAGGACTTTTATGAAACGTGGGGGGAAAATGGTTCGGACATACGGACTTTATCTGGTGCTGATCCTGTGCATCAGTTTTTTCCTTCCGCGTTTTTTGCCGGGAAGCCCCCTGTCTGTGCTGGATGAGGCGACGGCTTCCCAGAATATGGAGGCCTTTCCGGATACATTCCGGGAGTATTACGCCCCGGAAAAACCGGAAGCGGTGCAGTTCCTTCTTTATTTAAAACATCTTCTTTCCGGGGATCTGGGCTACTCCCTGACCGGAAAACGGAAGGTCGCAGACATGATCGGGGAAAGTCTTGGATACAGCCTCCTTTTGGCGGGACTTGCGATGACAGTCAGTACGTGCATCGGCGTCTGGTATGGGATGCGGGCAGGGCTTAAGGAAGGGAGCAGTCCGGTACGGCTTTTTCCTCTGATCCTGCTGCAGGCAGTACCTGTCTTTCTTCTTGCAGAGAGCCTGCGGCTTTTGTTTTCCTACCGGCTTTCCTGGTTTCCGTCAAGGGGAGCGTACAGCGTTGGGATGCACCCGTCTTCCGAGGGCTTTCTTCTGGATGTGCTTTACCATATGGTGCTTCCGCTGACGGTCATGATCCTTTCAGAGATCCCCGGTATTGCTGTCTTTACATATAACAGTACGGTGCGGATCAAAAAGCAGCAGTTTGTACGGATGGCCGTTTACTTAAATCTTACGCAGAATATAATTGAAAAAAAATATATTTTCCGGAATATTCTTCCGGAGATCCTCGGAAAGCTCAGCATCCAGAGTATTTCCTGTGTGGCGGGAACGATGTTTGTGGAGGCGGTTTTTGCATATCCGGGGATCGGAATGCTTCTCCGGACTGCGACGGCCAACCGGGATTACCCGCTGATGCAGGGGATCCTGCTGACTGTCTGTACGCTGGCGCTGGTGATCAACGCCATTTTTGAATTCCTGATCCAGCAGATCTCCAGGAGGTAGGTGAATATGAAAAAAATATGGTCCAGGCTTTCTGCTGTCCAGCGGATCTGTGCAGGAATCTGCATTTTTTATTTCCTTGCAGCAGCTTTCGGCCCCATATTTTCTCCGTTTCCTCCGGATGATTTTTCGTCCCCGGCCCTTCTGCCGCCGGGACGGGTCCATCTTCTGGGAACCGATGAAATGGGGCATGATATTTTTTCCATGGTGCTGAGCGGGTTCCGGTATACCCTGCTGTTTTCGCTGACAGCGGCCCTGGGAAGCGTCTCCCTTGGAACGGTGCTGGCGTTTGCCTCTCTTTATTTTCCGAGGGCAGGGCGGGGGATCAATCATCTGGCAACGGTGTTTCTGATCATTCCGGATATCCTGCTGATCCTTTTTGTGGCGGCCTTTGCAGCGCCAACCTGTACAAATACCATCCTCAGCATGATATTTTTTTCCTGGCCCCGGGTCTTCCGGATCGCAAGGTCCAGGCTTTCCGCCTGTTTTTCCTCCAATAAGGTGGCATATACCATGCTGATAGGAGGAAATATGTGGGATGTGATCCGGAAGCTGTGGCATGACGGATATCCGGTGATCGGAACGCTTTTTATGATGCAGGCCAGCCGGGCGGTCACCTATGAGACTACGCTGGCATTTTTTGGACTGGGGGATCCGCTTTTAAAGACCTGGGGAAGGCTGATCCGCAGCGCGTTAAATTATGAAAATTTCTTTTACGACAATACCTGGTGCTGGTATCTGCTCCCGGCAATGATCTGTGTGGTCGTTTATGTGGCGGTACTCTCCGTACTGGTATTTGATGAGGGGAAGGTATGATAGAAATACAGGGACTTTCCATTTTTTATGGAAAAAGAAAGCTGGCCTATCCGGATATTTCCGTAAAAAAGGGGGAGGCAGTGGGCATAGCGGGAAAAAGCGGATGCGGAAAAACATCGCTGTTTTCGTTTCTTTTGGGAGAGCTTCCGGACAGTGCCTTTTCCTATGAGAGGGCGGAACTTCTTGGACGGGATCTGTCTTTATGGGGGATGGAACGGTTTGAAAAGATCAGCTATATCCCGCAGTTTGCCCAGAGTGCCTTAAACCCCAGGATGAAGGTCTGGGAGCATATAGACGCGGTCCTTTCGGCCTGCGGACGCCGGGGAAGCGGGGAGGCAGAGGAGCTGTTCCAGAAACTGGCTCTTTCAGAGGAGCTTTTTTCCAGATATCCCAGTACGCTGTCCGGGGGGCAGAAGCAGAGGATCGTGATCGCCCTTGCGATGCTAAAAGAACCGGAGCTTCTTTTTATGGATGAGCCGTCCTCTGCCATCGACTTTATCACTCTGCGGCGGATCCTGGAGTACATATGGTCCATTAAAGGAACGACAACGATCCTGATGACGGCCCATCAGCGGCCGTTTCTGGAAAAGGCTGTGGACCGGATCGTGGAGCTTTCGGAGGGAGAAAAATGCTGGAGATCAGAAATGTGACAAAAAGCTATGATGAAAAAGCGGTCCTGTCTTCAGTCTGCTTCACGCTTTTGGATGGGGAAAGCCTTTTGCTGGCAGGAGAAACAGGAGGAGGAAAGACCACCTTGGCCCGGATCATCTGTGGAAGCCAATGCCCGGATTCGGGAGAGGTGCTTCTGGATGGAAAGCGTCTTTTGGGTACATATAGGAAAAGGAGCCCAGAGGAGCTGGCAGATATCCAGTACATCTTTCAGGATCCGTACAGCGCCGTTGAGCTCACCAATACGCTTCGCCAGACCCTGGGTGAAACGGAGCGGGTCATGAAACGGCATGGGCGCGGCTGCCTTCCTATGGAGGAGGCGCTTTTCCAGACGGCGCCGGAGCTTCTGGGAGATATGGATAAAAAAATGGAGCAGTTTTCCGGCGGTCAGCTTCAGCGGATCTGCATTGCCAGAGCCCTGATCCCCAGGCCGAAGCTTCTGATCACAGACGAGTCTACCTCCATGCTGGATAAGGATGGAGAAGACGAGGTCCTAGACGTCCTTCACCGGCTGAAAGGGGAAAGAAAGGTGAGCATCCTGTCTGTCGTCCACGATATTGACTTTTCAGTGGCCCGCTGGGACCGGATCGCAGTGCTTTTTGGGGGGAGGATCGTTGAGGACCTGCCGTTTGGCCGGTTCTTAGAAGAGGCGGCGCATCCTTACAGCCGCCGCCTGATCGAGAGCAGTCTTTTTTTCAGTGAAAAATAAATGGAAGGGGAAAGAAAAATGTCAAAGATCATCACAGTGGATCTGTCCGAGGGGCAGATCGGGGAGAGCGAGTATACCTTTGGACCAGGGAGGGATTACGGCCGGGGGCTGGCCATGCGCCTTTTGAAGGAGCATGTGCCGGACTCCTGCGGACGGCTGGACGCGGAAAATGCGGTCATTTACACACCGGGCCTTTTTACAGGAAACATGGCTCCCAGCGCCACCAGGGGCCTTATCATGTCAAAGGGAGAGGGGAAAAAGGGACTCTGTGTTTCCAGTATCACCGGAGACTTTCCCCAGAAGCTGGCGTCCCTGGATATCGCGTCCATTGTAGTAACGGGAAAATATGAAAAACGGAACGCAGTCGTCTTCGTGGATCCGAACGGGGCAGAGCTTATGTGTATGCCGGAGCTTGAGGGCCATACGACAGCAGAGATGGTGGATATGCTCAGAAAGCAGTTTGGCGAGGACTGCGCCATCATCGGAACCGGCCAGGCTGCGGACCGTATGATGCCGCTGGCCAGTATTTTCGTGACCTATCCAGAGGGACAGCCAAGATTTTATTGTCCCCGGAGCGGAGTCGGCGATATCCCGGGAAGCAAGGGCCTGCGTGCCGTTGTTTTAAAGGCACAGACATATTTTGGAAGCCCCTGTGTGAACAAAGAGGCGTTTCGTGATACCGGAAAGCGTCTGGCAAAGATCATCATGGACAACGAGATCTGCGGCGGCGCTCTGCCGGGACTGGGCTCCATTACCCTGATCCACCTTTTAAAGAGCCGCCAGGCCGTTCCAAAGGTGGAAAAAAAGAGCAGAGAAGGAGCAGAGGTAGCGGAGAAGCAGGGCGGCTGCAGGACCAATTACTGCTGTGCGCCAATGTGCGTCATCGGCTGCTTAAACCGGCACAGTGCAGGGACGGGAGAGGTATTTTCAGCGCCGGAGGAATCCGAAGTACGGGCAGCGCTGACCCAGTGCTTTGGATTTGAAGAAGCGGCCTTTGCAAAGGAGCTGAACCGGCATGGCTTTTCGATCGGCTTAAATACCACAGAATTTGTATATACGGTATCCATGTACTGGAAGGCGACAGGCGAAACGGCCACCAGGGAAAAGGTCCTCTCCATGATGGAAGAGGTGGAGAAGGGAAGCGTACTGGGACGCCTGATCGGCGGAGGGACCGCCGGAGTGGCAGAGCTTTTTAAAGACAGGCCGGATGTGGCAGCTCTTGTTACAAAACCGTCGGTGGTCCAGGAAGAGCAGTTTAAGGTGCATCTGGACAAGCTTTATCCGGAGCTTCAGGATATGGACGATATGGAGCTTCTGTACCGCCAGGTCTTCGTTCTGGAAAACCTGGGCTTCTGTATCTTCTCTTCCTTTGCGCTTCTGAACAACAGAGAGGTCCTGGAGTTTCTGGCACAGATGGCTTCTGACAAGTTCGGAGTCAGGGTCACAGCCCAGGAATTACTCTCTTATGCCGGAGATTGTATTGAACAGGAGACCGCCTACCAGAGAGAGCGGCTGGCCGGGAGCGTTCAGAAAAACATTCCGGAGTTTATCAAGGTTTTGTACCGGTATTTCAGTGAATAAATAACGGATCATTCTTCAAAAGACTGGTCAACAGAAAAAATCCCGCCCTGTCTGGCACACAGGGCGGGAAACGTTTTAAGGGGGACCTGCCAGACGCAACTCTGGCAGGTATGAGTATGAAAAAGCTTTGTGTGTTCAAGTGTAGCACTTGAAACAAAGGCAGGTTATCCTTTCGGATAACGTAATTGTATTATATGGGGTAAATGTGTACAAAGTGTGATTGGAACATAAAAAAATTATAAATATATATAACAGAATATGGTAGATATGGTAAAATATCCGTAAGAATTGCCTGGAGGTTCGTCCGGATGTGTGTCTGGAATGAGCTGCAATGTATGGCATATAGGAAGGGAGAGATACCATGGAAAACATACTGGTGATCGGGATCGCAGGCGGCTCCGGCAGCGGAAAGACGACGCTGACCACCCGGCTTGCGGAACAGTTCCCGGAAGAGGTGACGGTGATCCGGCATGACGATTACTATAAGCACTACGAGGAGCTGACCCTGGAGGAGAGAAAGCTTTTGAACTACGACCATCCCAATGCCTTTGATACGGAACTTCTGATCCGCCATCTGATGGAGCTGAAGCAGGGACGGCCGGTGGAGTGTCCCGTTTATGATTACGCCATATATAATAGAAGCGGAAGGACCCGGACCATACAGCCGCGGCGGGTGGTGATCGTGGAGGGGATCCTGATCTTTGAAAACCGCTGTCTCTGTGATCTCATGGATATCCGGGTATTCGTGGATACAGATGCAGATATCCGCATCATCCGCAGGATCCAGAGGGATGTGGTGGAGCGCGGAAGGAGCCTGGAATCTGTGATCGGCCAATATATAAACACGGTGAAGCCCATGCACGAGCAGTTTGTGGAGCCCAGTAAGAGGAACGCCAGCATCATCGTTCCCGAGGGCGGCTGCAACCGGGTGGCCATGCAGATGCTCTTAAGCCAGGTGCGGAGCCACCTGCGGGGGGAGGACTGACCGGGGCCGGGGAAGGCCGGATCGGAAGCCTGCGCGGCTCCAGTCTTCAGAATGGCTGCATTTTGCCACAATTTTGCCCGAGTTTTGCGGGAGAAATCTTAAGATTAAAAAGGAAGAATGTGGTATACTCTTTTTATACAGAAATTAAGGTCCGCGGCAGCGGCATAAGGAGGAATACCATGATACGGAAGAATAAATTACGGCTGACCCTGACTACGGCGCTTATGACGGCTGCCCTGGGATTCCCGGCTCTGGCTTCGGAGCGGATCGAGGATATCACCCTGGAGATCGAATCCGGGATCCATGCGGGAGAATACGGAGACGGCGATTATGTGGATGTGATCGTGGATCATGAGGGCTGCTATCTGGATACGGTAACGGTGACCAACGTGCCGGGGGATATCTGGGAGACTGGGGATGAGCCCCGGTTAAAGATCGTTTTACGGACAGACGAGGGCTATATTTTTGCCTCCGGCCTGGGAGAGGACGAGGTGGCTCTGGACGAAGAGACAGGGATCGTGACCTCCGTATCCCGGAGCTCCTCCCGCCTTACGATCCTTGTGACCCTGGCGGAGCTGGATGAGGACGATTATTACGAATATGACGAGGACTATACCCTGGACGTGGAGGAGGCTCTGTGGGATTCGGCTGTGGGCGGTCTGGCCGGCTGGGCAGGAAACGACTACGCAAGGAAATATGAGGTCCGTCTTTATAAGGACGGCGAAGAGGTGGGCCAGACAGTTACAACGGAAAAGCTGACCTACAATTTCTCCGGCCACTTCTCCGGGGCGGGAACGTACCAGTTCCGGGTGCGGGCGGTCCGCGGCGAGTACGATGAGGGAAGCTGGGCGGAATCAGATGAGCGGACAGTATCTGACGAGGAGGCGGCCAGGATCCGCAGCCAGGCGGCCAGCACCTCCCATGGATATGCCGCCGTGGATCCGGCGGGGACCTGGCTCTGGCAGCCGGAAGCCGGCTGGTGGTGGTGCAATCCCAACCGCAGCTATCCCTACTCCGTATGGGCGATGATCGATGGAAAGTGGTATTACTTCAATGAACAGGGCTACTGTGTGATGAACGACTGGGTAACCACCGGAGGTAAATGGTATTACTGCGGCGAAAGCGGGGCCATGGTCACAAGCCAGATGATCAACGGCCAGTATTACGTCAATATCAATGGAGAGTGGGTGCAGTAGCACACGTCGGCGGCCGTCTCCTGTTTTTTGGGAAAAATGAAAAAACCTCTTTAAAAACCGGATTCTTTTGTATATAATAAGATTGATATTTCGCGCTCTGAAAAACAGAGATCAGACGGAATACAGCGGCGGCCGGTATTGGGCTGCGCCTGTATTCTGAGAAATAGAGAGTATCCGGGTGAAAAGACAGAAAAGACAGGAGGAAAATGGCAATGATGATGTCCAACGACATTGGAATTGATTTAGGTACGGCCAGTATCCTTGTATATATTAAAGGAAAAGGCGTTGTATTAAAGGAACCGTCGGTGGTTGCCCTGGACAGGGAGACCAATAAGGTGATCACCTTTGGTGAGGAGGCCCGTCTGATGATCGGGCGTACTCCCGGCAATATCGTGGCGGTCCGTCCCCTCAGAAAGGGCGTGATCTCCGACTATACCGTGACCGAGAAGATGTTAAAATACTTCATCGACAAGGCTGTGGGAAAAAGGACCTTAAGAAAGCCCAGGATCGCGGTCTGCATCCCCAGCGGAGCCACAGAGGTTGAGAGAAAGGCCGTTGAGGACGCCACCTACCAGGCCGGCGCCAGAGAGGTCTGCATCATCGAGGAGCCGGTGGCGGCAGCCATTGGAGCGGGCATCGATATTTCCAAGGCCTGCGGAAACATGATCGTCGATATCGGAGGCGGTACTGCGGATATCGCGGTGATCTCCCTGGGAGGCACCGTAGTAAGCACCTCCATCAAGACTGCCGGAGACGATTTCGATGAGTCTCTGGTGCGTTATATGAGAAAGAAGCACAATCTTCTGATCGGTGAGAGGACCGCCGAGGAGATCAAGATCAATATCGGCGCGGCGTACCGCCGGCCGGAGCTAGTGACCATGGAGGTGCGCGGAAGGAACCTGGTAACGGGACTCCCGAAGACCATCGTAGTTACCTCTGACGAGACCCTGGAGGCCCTTAAGGAGCCGGCGATGCAGATCGTGGACGCAGTACACAACGTCTTAGAGCGGACGCCTCCGGAGCTGGCCGCAGATATTTTTGACCGGGGCATCGTACTTACGGGAGGCGGAGCCCTGCTTTCCGGTCTGGACGCCCTGATCGAGGAAAAGACGGGCATCACGACGATGATCGCGGAGGAGCCGCTGACGGCGGTGGCCATCGGAACTGGTAAATTCATTGAGTTTTTCCATGGAGGAAAGCATTCAGACAGATAAATGGCGACTGTAACAGGTTATGTAGAAAAGATAAAATACCGCAATGATGAGAATGGCTATTCGGTGCTGAGCGTTGCCGATGGCAAGGAGGAGTATGTCCTGGTGGGCACCTTTGCGTATATCGCAGAGGGGGAGCGCATCGAGGCAACGGGGCGCATGGTAGAGCATTCGATTTATGGCGAGCAGCTGTCGGTGGAGAGCTATGAGATCAAGCCTCCCGAGGACACGCTGGCAATAGAACGGTATCTCGGCTCCGGTGCGATCAAAGGCATCGGAGCTGCTTTGGCTAAAAGGATCGTAAAAAAATTCAAGGCCGATACCTTCCGTATCATCGAGGAGGAACCGGAACGGCTTTCTGAGGTCAAGGGGATCAGCGAGCGGATGGCCATGGAGATCAGCAGCCAGGTGGAGGAAAAACGGGAGCTGCGCCAGGCCATGCTGTTCCTCCAGCAGTATGGGATCCATATGAACCTGGCGGTGAAGATCTACCAGCAGTACGGCCAGCGGATGTATTCGGTGATCCAGGAAAATCCCTACCAGCTGGCGGACGACATCCATGGCGTCGGCTTTAAGATCGCCGATGAGATCGCGGCAAAGGTGGGGATCTTTACGGATTCCGATTACAGGATACGGAGCGGGATGTTCTATGCTCTTTTGCAGGCCGTTGGAAACGGCCACACCTACCTTCCCAGGGAGGAGCTGTTTGCCAGCGCGGCGGAGCTCCTTAAGGTGGATGCGGATTATATGGAAAAGCATCTCATGGATCTCCAGATGGAAAAAAAGCTGGTGGTGAAGGAAAAGGACGGCGGGATGATCGTCTATCCGGCCCAGTTTTACTATATGGAGCTCAATACCGCCAGAATGCTCCACGATCTGAACATACGGGATACGGTGCCGCCGGAGAAAATAAGGAAACGGCTGGAGTCCATCGTGGCCGGAGAGCAGATCGAGCTGGACGTCCATCAGGAGGAGGCGGTCATCGAAGCGGTGAACAACGGGCTCCTTATCATCACCGGAGGGCCGGGAACCGGAAAGACCACCACCATCAACACGATCATCCGGTATTTTGAACAGGAGGATATGGAGATCCTTCTGGCAGCCCCCACAGGCCGGGCAGCCAAGCGGATGGCCGAGGCCACAGGCTATGAGGCCCGGACCATCCACCGTCTCCTGGAGCTTACGGGAGCCCCGTCCATGGACAGCGGACGCAATGGGAACGGCAGCACCGGAGGGGAGACCCGGCTGGAGGGGATGCATTTTGAGCGCAACGAGGCCAATCCGCTGGATGCGGACGTGGTCATCATCGACGAGGTCTCCATGGTGGATATCAGCCTGATGCATTCCCTTTTAAAGGCTGTCAACGTGGGGACCAGGCTGATCCTAGTGGGGGATGTGAACCAGCTTCCCAGTGTGGGGCCGGGAAATGTCCTGCGGGATATGATCCAGTCGGGAAAATTTCCGGTGGTGATGCTCACAAAGATCTTCCGCCAGGCGGCCCAGAGCGACATTATCGTAAACGCCCATAAGATCAACGCCGGAGAGCGGGTGCCCCTGGAAAAGCGCAGCCGGGATTTCCTTTTTATCCGCCGGGACAATCCTGCGGCTATTATTAAAGATATGATGGTCCTTTTAAGGGATAAGCTGCCGGGCTACGTGGGCGCGGAGATCCAGGAGATCCAGATCATGACGCCCATGCGCAAGGGCGCTCTGGGCGTGGAGCAGCTGAACCGGATCCTCCAGGAAAATTTCAATCCTCCGGCGGCAGATAAGCCGGAAAAGGAGGCGGGAGGAACCATATTCCGGACCGGGGATAAGGTAATGCAGATCAAAAACAATTACCAGCTGGCCTGGGAGGTGCGGAACCGCTATGGGATCCCGGTGGACAAGGGCGAGGGCGTCTTCAACGGCGATATGGGCGTCATACGCCAGGTAAACGCCTTTTCCGAGACCCTGGAGGTGGAATTTGACGAGGGGCGGATGGTGGAGTACAGCTTTAAGCAGCTGGAGGAGCTGGAGCTGGCATATGCCATTACCATACATAAATCCCAGGGAAGCGAATACCCGGCGGTGGTGATCCCCATTTATTCTGGGCCTCGGATGCTGATGACCAGGAACCTGATCTATACGGCCGTGACCAGGGCGAAAAAATGTGTGTGCCTGGTGGGACTGCCGGAGATGTTCCGGTTTATGGTGGAAAATGAAATGGAGCAGAAGCGGTATTCCGGACTGAAGGACCGGATCCTGGAGATCGAGCCGGGCCTGGACAAATAGAAAAATATATAAATCTATGAATAAAGAAACAATTCTGAATATTCTTTTTCCCCGGCGCTGTCCAGTGTGCGGGGAGATCGTAGAGCCGCCGGGCGGTCTGATCTGCCCGGCCTGCTTTCATAAGCTTTCTTTTGTAAAACAGCCTGTATGTAAAAAATGTGGAAAAGAGATCCAGGATGCGGCGGAGGAATTCTGCGGGGACTGCACAAAGCGCCGCCATGCCTTCGAGTCCGGTCTGGCCCTTATGAATTATGATGAGACGGCCAGGAGATCCATGGCCTGGATCAAATATAAAAATAAGAGGGAATATCTGGACTTTTATGGAGCGGCCCTGGCGGCCAGGTATGAAAACCAGATCCGGCGCATGCAGGTGGATGTCCTTGTTCCGGTGCCGGTCCATCCGTCCAGAAAGCGGGCCAGGGGCTTTAACCAGGCGGAGGTGCTGGCCGTCTGTCTGGGAAAGCGCCTGGGGATCCCGGTGGGATCCGGAATGCTCATCCGGGATAAAAAAACAAAGCCGCAGAAGGAGCTTTCTGCGGCGGACCGTCTGAAAAATCTGTCCGGGGCGTTCCGGGCCGGAACGATCCCCGAGGGAATAAAAACGGTGCTCCTGGTGGATGATATCTATACTACCGGGAGCACCGTGGAGGCCTGCGCCCGGGCGCTGCGGAGCGCGGGGGTAAGCCGTGTGTATTTTGTGGTGATCTGCATGACCGGGGGACGATAGGGGCTGTACCCTACTCGTCCAGGGAGACGAAAAGCCCGCTTTCCTTCTGCTGGAAGGAAAAGTCCTGGGACTCAGCTTCGGAGGACCAGACGGTGACGGTCAGGGTGGAGGTCTCCTTATCCCAGCTTATGGTGGGGCAGATCAAAGCGTCTGTGGCATAGACGGCGGTGGGGAAGGCATTGACCCGGCTGTCCTTATCCATGAGATAGATCCCTTCATACCGGTTCCCGGGAGCCATATAGCCAAAGAGCTTCAGTCCGCTTTCCGGGTCCTCAGCCAGGGAGACCACGCCGTACTGGCCGTCATTTTCGGAGAGCTTTTCAAAGGGGACGGCCTCGATCTCTCCGGCAGAAAATTTCTGCATGATCGTAAAGAAGTCCCCGGCCTCCTCGGCCTTCATGGAAGCGATCTCTTCAGGGCTGGGGGTCTCCCTGGGGCCGGGAGCGTCGTTTTCCGTTTCTGCTGCGCTTTCCGGCGCGCTGGTCTCCAGGGACTCAGAAGCAGTCTCTGTCCCGTTCTGGCCGCCGGTGCCGGAAGAGCCGCAGGCGGTGAGCACGGCGGCGGCAAGGACCGCCAGGAGCCCGCAGGCAGCCCGGAGGCGGAGTTTCCTGTTTTTCATGGTTTCCATATTTTTCATCATTGTACTGGTTTTCCTTTCTGTTTCCAGCGTGTGCGCTGGTCTGACCCCTTGATTTTATCATATTTCCGGCATTGCAGTCCTTAAATTTTTATAAAAAGCTGCCTGGAGCCGGAGCGGTCGTTTTTTTACAAAAAAACTTGACTGTACAGGCTTTCTATGTTACAATGAGCGGGCGAATGGAAGAACATAGGTCTTTTTTTTATGCTCAATTTTCGATAGCAGGCAGAGAAAAAGGCCGCCTTACAAAGAATTAAACGGAGGTGGAAGTCGTGCGCACAAAGATTACACTGGCATGTACAGAATGCAAGCAGCGCAATTACAACATGACGAAGGATAAGAAAACTCATCCGGACCGCATGGAGACCAAGAAGTACTGCAGATTCTGCAAGAGACACACAATGCACAAAGAAACTAAGTAATCCGGTTTTCAGAAGGACGTGAATTATGGGAGAAACAGCAAGTAATGAGAAAGCCCCCAAAAAGGACTTTATCAAAGGCTTAAAAGCTGAATTCAGCAAGATCATCTGGCCGGATAAAGAAACTCTGACAAAGCAGTCTGTTGTGGTAATAGCAGCAACACTTGTTTTGGGAATTGCGATCGCACTCCTTGATCTGATCATTAAGTTTGGTCTCAATATCGTTATTGGTTAAGGATGAGGTGAAGATATGTCAGAAGCACAATGGTATGTTGTACACACTTATTCCGGATATGAGAATAAGGTAAAAGTTGACATTGAAAAGACAATTGAAAACAGAGGACTTCAGGACCAGATCTTAGAGGTTTCCGTCCCGTTGGAAGAGGTTATCGAACTGAAGAACGGCGCTCAGAAGCAGGTGGAACGCAAGATGTTCCCGGGCTACGTGCTGATCCATATGATCATGAATGATGATACATGGTACGTGGTCAGAAACACCAGAGGCGTGACCGGTTTCGTAGGACCGGGATCCAAGCCGGTGCCGCTCAGCGAGGATGAAATGAGAAACCTCGGATTTAAGACAACCGGAGTCGTCGTTGATTTTGAGGTCGGAGACACCATCGTGGTGATGTCCGGCGCATGGAAGGATACCGTGGGCGTCGTTAAGACCGTCAACGAATCCAGACAGTCCTTAACGATCAACGTCGAAATGTTCGGCCGTGAAACACCGGTAGAACTGAATTTTTCTGAAGTGAAGAAAATGTAGGCTGCGCCCGTTTGCGCAGATGTACGAGTGGGAGGGAAATCCCGACATTACCACATGATTTAGGAGGTGCCTAATTATGGCAAAGAAAGTAACAGGATATATCAAATTACAGATCCCGGCAGGAAAGGCTACACCGGCTCCGCCAGTTGGTCCGGCACTCGGACAGCACGGCGTTAATATCGTACAGTTCACAAAGGAGTTCAACGCCAGAACTGCTGACCAGGGCGACATGGTCATCCCGGTTGTTATCACCGTTTATGCGGACAGAAGCTTCAGCTTCATCACAAAGACTCCGCCGGCTGCTGTATTATTAAAGAAGGCCGCAAAGATCAAATCCGGTTCCGCAGCTCCCAACAAGACAAAGGTTGCTACCCTGTCCAGAGCTGAGGTTCAGAAGATCGCTGAATTAAAGATGCCGGATCTCAACGCTGCAAGCATTGAGGCTGCTACCAGCATGATCGCCGGTACTGCCCGTTCCATGGGTATCGTTGTAGAGGATTAATCCGGAAGCAGCAGGCTGTTTTCGCTGAGGGGCATATCCCCATACAGTGACAAATACGTGGGAGGGAGAACTCCCGACAATACCACAGGAGGTTATTTAGAATGAAAAGAGGAAAAAGATACGTAGAAGCGGCAAAAGCTATCGACCGCGCTACTCTTTATGATACAGCAGACGCTATCGCACTTGTAAAGAAGGCTGCTGTTGCAAAATTCGATGAAACTATCGAGGCTCACTTAAGAACTGGCTGTGACGGCCGTCATGCTGACCAGCAGATCCGCGGCGCTGTTGTTCTGCCGCACGGAACTGGTAAGACTGTACGTATCCTTGTATTCGCAAAGGGACCCAAGGCTGACGAGGCATTAGCAGCAGGTGCTGACTTCGTTGGTGCTGAGGAGCTGATCCCGAAGATCCAGAACGAGGGCTGGTTAGATTTCGACGTTGTTGTCGCTACACCGGATATGATGGGCGTTGTTGGACGTCTTGGCCGTGTACTTGGACCCAAGGGCTTAATGCCGAACCCCAAGGCCGGAACTGTAACCATGGACGTTACAAAGGCCATCAACGAGATCAAAGCTGGTAAGATTGAGTACAGACTCGATAAGACAAATATTATCCACGTGCCAGTAGGTAAGGCTTCTTTCACAGAAGAACAGTTAGCGGACAACTTCCAGACGCTTATGGATGCGATCATGAAGGCAAAACCGAGCACAGTAAAGGGCGCTTACTTAAAGAGCGTTACTCTTACTTCCACAATGGGCCCGGGCGTAAAGTTAAACGTTGCCAAGCTGGTGAACTAATAACTGCCTGAAAAAGTGATTGACAATCCAGATATAATATGTTAGAGTATTCGAGTATTGAATGCCGAAGACAGCAGGTGCCGTAAGGCGTAAGATGAAAACACCTGCCGAGGAATGTACAAAACTCACAAGCAGAATTTTGTAAACCTCTCTGTCTCAGCGGCAGGGAGGTTTCCTTGTATATACAGGAATCTGATGCTGTGACGGCTTTACAATGCTGGCAGCCGCATCCAGGCGTGACCCGCCGGGAGAGTAGCTGCGAAAAATAAAACAGGAGGTAAACCATTCATGGCAAAAGTTGAATTAAAGCAGCCGGTTGTAGCTGAGATCGCTGAGCTTTTTGACGGAGCAGCTTCCGCAGTAGTTGTTGACTACCGTGGATTAACTGTTGAGCAGGATACCGCTCTTCGTAAACAGTTAAGAGAAGCAGGCGTTACTTATAAGGTATATAAGAACACCATGATCCGCTTCGCAGCAAAGGGAACCGCTTTCGAAGCTCTTGAGCCGAATCTTGAAGGACCGACAGCCCTGGCTGTATCCAAGACAGACGCAACAGCTCCGGCCAGAATCTTAGCAAACTTCGCTAAGACAGCTGACAAGCTTGAATTAAAAGGCGGTGTCGTAGAGGGAACTTACTACGATGCAAAGGCGATCAATGTGATCGCTTCCATCCCGTCCAGAGAGGTCCTTCTTGGAAGACTTCTTGGCAGCATGCAGTCCCCGATCGCAAACTTCGCACGCGTTATCAACCAGATCGCAGAGAAGAACGGCGGTTCTGCAGAGGCATAGAGCACTTAGCGAGCGCGAGTTGAAAACGAAGCGCGAGGTTAGTGCGAAAGCCGTTCCCGACAAGAGGAGGGAACATCCCGTCCGAAAGCCGCTTAATGAGCGGGAGCGCAGCGAGCGCGAATTTAGTGGAGGGAACCTTCCCATAGGCGCGGGTCCAGCGAAAGCCGTTCCCGACGACAGGAGGGAACATCCCGTGGGCGCGGACACTGTAAGATCCGTTCCCGACGCAGCATAACGCTGCAAGGTTTTTGGAAACAAAACGTGAAAATAAATAATTAATGGAGGTAAATCATAATGGCAAAGTTAACAACAGCTGAATTTATCGAAGCTATCAAGGAATTATCCGTATTAGAGTTAAACGAGTTAGTAAAAGCATGTGAGGAAGAGTTCGGTGTATCCGCAGCAGCAGGCGTTGTTGTAGCAGCAGCAGGCGCTGGCGCAGCAGCTGAGGAAGAGAAGACTGAGTTCGACGTTGAGCTTACAGAGGTAGGCCCGAACAAGGTTAAAGTTATCAAGGTTGTTCGTGAAGTAACTGGTCTGGGCTTAAAGGAAGCTAAGGACGTTGTAGACGGCGCTCCGAAGGTTCTTAAGCAGGGTGCTTCCAAGGAAGAGGCTGAGGACATCAAGACAAAACTTGAGGCTGAGGGTGCAAAGATCACTCTTAAGTAATTTAAGAAATGATGATAAAAGAAGCCGCAGGTGGGTGACCATCTGCGGTTTTTTTCATGGAATGGGCTGTCTGGTCCGCGGATCCTTCCGGAAACCACACTGCAAAACTGGAAGAAACCATAAAACCATGTGGAAAGACGGATGCATCTGTGATAGAATGGAACTGGATTCTTAAGGATTTTCCGCGCGCAGCCGTACAGAAAGAAAAGCCGCGGCAAAGACAGAGTACAACAACGGCCGCAGGCCGGAAAACAAAGGAGATTGACCACATGCTGGATGAATTGATAAAGAGATATCCCATACTGGAACGTGTCCGGGAGGACATTGGGGCTGTTTACGGGATCCTGGAGCGCTGCTATGAAAACGGCGGGAAGCTTCTGATCGCAGGAAACGGCGGAAGCGCGGCTGACGCGGAGCACATCGTGGGCGAGCTGATGAAGGGCTTTGTGAAGCGCCGCCCAGTGACGGAAGAGATGAAAGAGGCACTTGAGAAAGCGGACCCTGTGCGTGGGAAGGAGCTCTCTGAAAAGCTCCAGGGCGGCCTTCCGGCCATTGCCCTTGTGGACCATGCCGCTCTTTCCACGGCCTTTGCCAACGATGTGGACGGGATGCTTTCCTACGCCCAGCAGGTCAACGGTTACGGAAAGCCCGGGGACGTATTTTTAGGGATCAGTACCTCGGGAAATGCGGAGAACGTGATGTATGCGGCAGTGACGGCAAAAGCAAAGGGAATGAAGGTCGTGGGACTTACAGGAAAGGACGGCGGGAAGCTGGCAGGGATCGCCGACGCAGCCGTCATTGTCCCGGAAATGGAAACGTATAAGATCCAGGAGCTTCATCTCCCGGTGTACCATGCGCTGTGCCTGATGCTGGAACACCGGTTTTATGAGCAGTAGGGGACCGGGGGCGGCATGAAGAGACAGGAATGGATTTTACTGATCGTCCTGGCCATAACCGTAATGGCCTCGGTACTGGTCGGAGTTGGACAGGTATATATAACAGGAATGGAAGGCGTCCGCTTAAAGGCAGATCAGACACTCTGGCTGTTTTTTGAGACGGCAGCCCTGTTTGGCATATCCTTTTTTATCATACGTCTGGCACAGACCAAGTGGCTGCGCTTCCTTTTGCTGTCGTTTATGACCATGGGATTTTTATGGATCCACCAGGTATTTCTCCCGGTGCTGGTATCCGGGGCCTACCTGGCGGCTGTGATCCGGTGCGGCAGCGCGCTGAGGCGTCTCCTGGACCGGCACAGACGCCTTCCGGAATACCATGGGGTCACGTGCATGGCAGATCTTACCCTGGGCTGCGGCCTTCTGATCACAGTGTTCTGCCTCATGTCCCTGGCGGGGATCGGAAGCATTGAGAACACCAGACTGGCGGTCCTGGTCCTGCTGTCCCTGTCGTTTTTTCCGGCAGTTTCCGGATCGGAGGCCAGGGTCAGAGCCAGGGCCGGTTACGGCGGCTTCTGGAGGGAACGGAAGCCCATGACCGTGGGAGTTTCCCTGTGCCTGGCTTTTTTCTTTGCCATGGTGCTCCTGCAGGCGGGGCGCATGAACATCTGCGCCGATTATGATTCCCTCCACTATGGACTCCGGTCCGAGTATATTTTAAACGACGGCGGCGGGATCTATGAGGATCTGGGAAGCGTCAACGTGGTCTATACGTACTCCAAGGGCCTGGAGATCCTGCTGCTTCCCATTTCGGGCCTTCCCTCGTACAGCTTTTTCCTCAGCGCGCAGCTCTGGATGACCGTGGGCCTTCTCCTGACGGCCGGAAAGATCGCTGGTCTTTTTGTAAACCGCCGTCATGGCCTTTTGTGTCTGGCGCTGCTGGCGTCGGTGCCCGGGATCATGAACATGTCGGTCACGGCGAAAACCGATTCGGCTACGGCCCTGTTCCAGCTGATCATGATCTATTTCCTGCTCCTTTATATCAGGCGGCAGAAGACGTATTGGCTGGTACTGGCGGGAAACGCATTTTTCATGACCATGGTCTTAAAGCCCACGGCCCTGGTATTTTCCACCATCATGGGGGGAACGGCGTTCCTCTGCATGGTGTTCATGAAGCGTCTGCGGATCCAGTGGAGGGAGCCGTTTTTCCTGGGGTGGATCCCCATGCTCTCCATGTGGGCGCTGGTGTGGCTGAGGACCTGGCTTCTCACGGGGCTTCCGGTGACGTCGGTGTTCTACTCCATCTGGAATAAGCTGGGCTTCGTGGTCCGCTATCCGTTCCGGTTTGACGATCTGCCGTCCAATGGCGGCTCCCTGTTCTCCATAAGCGGAGTGAAGCATTTTTTAAAGCGTCTCTACGGCGTTCTGCTGGCTCCTGTGGGAGAGGATATGGCCCATGTCTGGATCGCCTGGGGGACTCCGATCCTTCTGATCTTTCTGGTCCTGTTCCTTGTCGTGCTTCTGGCCAGGACGCGCCGGTTCCGGAAAACGGAGGAAAAGCCCTTTTGCTGCCTGGTCTGGATGTTTCTGGCATGCGGAGCGGCCAGCCTGGCGGCCCTGTACCTTTTATGGCAGGTGGACGGCAACTACTTTATCCTTTTATATGCCCTTTTCGGGATCCTGGCGGCGGTTGCCATCGGGAAGCTGGAGAGCCGCTTCCTGGCCCGCTCTGTGGTAAAGCTTCTGATCCCGGCGGTGCTCTTTAATGTGACGGTGACAGGGGTCTCCAACTGGAAGGGGGCTCTGGGTCTGTCCCCGGTGAAGCTGGTCCACAAGGGCTATTTTGACCACTGGCAGCAGGAAAAGGAGAACATGGCCTTAAAGGGCAATGAAAAGATCTGGGAGATCCTGGAGGCGGATCCGGAAACCAGGGTGCTGGTATTCGGGCAGCAGCCGGAAATGCTGATGTTCCCATGTAATACCCAGAGCTATACGGATGTGGAGGGAAGCGGCGGAAACTTTTATATTTCTGCCAGCCCCGAGGCCATGGTGAGCTTCATGGACCATGCGGGCACCGATTATGTGTACCTGGGAAGCGGGTTCTTGCGGCCTGGGACCGAGGGCTGGAGGAATGTCACGGCCATGATCCAGAGCGGCTACGTGACCGATGTGTTTTATGAGAACGGCAACGGACTGGGACGCTTTACGGCGGACCCGGCCGTGGAAAAGGCAGAAGAAGAACTGGCGGATTTTGTGACAAAATACTGGCCGGGAGAACAGCAGTAAGGGGAATGACATGGAAGTACTTCATAGGATCGCGGACGAGTTTGAAAAAAGAAAGGATGACCTGCTGGTCTTTGCCCTGCTCCTGGGCTTTGGCTTCTTTATAAACAGGGGGGTGGAGCTGAAGGGGCTTTACATGGACGACCTGTATCTGTGGTCCTGTTATGGGGAACAATCCTTCCGGGAGTTTGTATTTCCCATGGGAGGCACCCGGTTCCGGTTCGTCTTTTACCTGGCGGCGTGGCTGGAGCTGTTTTTCCTGGGGAACCATGTGACATGGATGGTGCCCTTCAACATCGTTTTAAACAGTATCATCGCCTGGTCCCTGTACAGGATCTTTGTGAAGGTCAGCGGCGGGAGGAAGCTCGTAAGCCTGGCCCTGGCGGCGGCTTATCTGCTTTCCAGGATGAGCTATTACCAGATCGGCCAGTTTTACGGCCTGATGGAGAGCCTGGGCCTGTGGGCGGCTGTGGGGCTTCTGTACGGCGTGTATGTGTACGTCAACGAAAAGAGGGCCAGCGCCTATTTCTGGGCCAACGGCCTGTATTTCCTGGCCAGCTTCATCCATGAGCGGTATATGGTGCTCCTGCCGGTGCTGCTTTTGGGTCTGGTGTTTGGAAGATGGGCAGGGATCAGGGAAAAAAGAAGCCGGGAATGGAGCGCCGGATCCCCGGAGGAGGAAGAGGTCCGCAGAGATGCCGGACGGAGCCGCTCCAGGGCCAGCCGCTCCGGAGCCCCCAGGACAGGCCGTTCCGGAGGTCCCGGGACGGGCCGGAAGCCAGGCGCGTCCTCTTCCGGCGTGTCCGGCTGGCTTCTGCTGGCTGTGACGGCGGCCACGGCGGTCCTCATCCAGGTGATCCGCCTTTTTACCATCGGGACCCTGTCTCCGGCAGGGACCGGGGGTACCGATGTGGCCGATACCTTTAAGATCTCAGATGCCATTGTCCATGCCTGGGAGCAGGTGGCCTTTGTGTTCGGAAGAAACTCCGGGCCGGACTATCTCTGTATCGAGCCCTTTGCCAAGGCGCCGTCGGATATCCGCTTTCTGATCCTGGCCTCCAACGCGGTCCTGGGACTGGCGGTCCTTATTTTCCTTATCGGTATGATCCGGGACCGGGGAAGGGTCCTGGCCCACGGAAGGAACCTGGTGCTGTTTCTGGCCTTCATCGCCCTCTGCATCGGTTCCTCCAGCGTGACCATCCGGGTGGAAATGCGCTGGGTATACGTGGTCTATGCGGCGGCCCTGCTGGTGCTGGCTTATATGACCTCCCTTATGGGCCCGGCCGGATTTCTGGCCATCCTTTATGCGGCTCTCATATTCCCGGCGGAGACGTATTACCGGGAGCACTGGTCCAACCTGTATCTGTGGCCGGATCAGATGAAGTACAATTCCCTGGCCGAGGAAACGGTGGAAAAATATGGAGACGATATTTTTGATAAGCAGGTCTATATCATCCGGGATACCTATGAGATCAGTGAGTTCACGGCAGAGACCTTTTTAAAGGTATATGACAGGGATGGAAAGGGAAAGAACACAGAGCTCCGGTTCATAGACAGTGACTTTGATCTTCCGGAGATCACGGACGATATGGTCATCCTGGGCGAGGATCCGGAGGCCAACGGGTTCCAGGATGTGACGGAGTTCGTAAAGACCAGGCGGTTCAACCTGGCCTATGGAAGCTATGACGACGGCTGGATCGATGAGAAGGCCCGGATCGTGTTTGAAAACGGAGACCATGACGGTCTGGTGCTCCGCTGCTATTATCCCGGTAAAATTACGGGAGACCAGGTATGCAGGATCCGCCTCAATGGAAAGCAGATGCCGGATCTGGTGTTCACGGATAATAATATGGAATATGAGATCCCGGCGGCTCCCCATCAGACCATTTCCCTGGAGTTTTCCTGTAATTTTTACGTGAAGGACGCCAAGGAGAGAAGAGGAGAGGACCGCCTTTCCATGATCGTTTCCATGGAAGAAAAATAGGGGATACAGAAGAACAGAAATATTGACAGAGGGCTCCAGGACTGGACGGATACGGCGCGGTCCTGGAGCGAAAGTGAAATGACAAGGAGAAACTAGATGGAAGGACAACAAAGTATGGTCCTATGGATCATGTTTGCAGCCGGGATGATGTTTTCCGTGCTGCTGATCATGGCATGGATCTTTATAAAAAGGACGGCCTATCTGTCTCCGGTAAAGCGGGAGCTGAAAAAGGAGAAGCAGTGGCTGCGCCGGGGCGAATACAATGCGGCCATGGTCAAGGGCCGTCAGAACCTGGAGCTGCTTTTTAAGGTGGTGGCCGCCAACAACGGGATCCGGCTGGATAATACGGCGGCGGCCCAGGCCAACGCCAGAAGCGTCCAGGAACGGAACCACGGGTGCAGAGGCCGGGCGGGAAGGAACCGGGTCATGACCCATCAGCAGTTTGGCTGGTGGATGGAGGAGAACGGATACCTGGACCGGGTGGCCAAATGGGAAATGAACCAGGTACGCCTCATCGGAAACAAGGCGGTCCATGAAAACTTTATTTCCAAGGAGGACGCCTGGAACCAGTATAATTACCTGGAAGATATTTTAAAGCTGGTGTCGGAAAAGCATCCGGTGGGCGGAAAGCGGAAAGGCGGAGCCAGGAGCCGCGGAACGGAGCGGGGCCCCAGGGTGCCGGAGGCGGAAGGCGGGAGAAAGGCCCAGAAAAAAAATGGAAAAGAGGGCCGGGACCGGAACGGAAAAAAGGCCGGGACAGGGGAAAAGCCTGGGAACGAGAAAAAGTCTGGAAATGAAAAAAAGCCTGGGAACGAGAAAAAGTCCGGAAATGAAAAAAAGCCTGGAAATGAGAAAAGACCAGAAAACGGGAAAAAACCTGGAAATGAGAAAAAACCAGAAAATGGAAAAAAGCCTGGAAATGAAAAAAGACTAGAAAATGATAAAAAGTCCGGGAACGGGAAAAAAGACAGGCAGGCGGCAGCAAAATCCCCCCAGGAGTTCCAGGAACCAGACAAGACGGCGAAAAAGCCGTCCAGACGGAGAAGAAAAAAACCAAAGACTCCGGAGACGTCCAAGACTTTGGGACTTCCAGAGGCAAAAAAGCCAGAAGCGGCGGCTCCGGAAGAGAAGAAGGAGCTTCCCGCCCCCGAGGGACAGAAGGAACCGGCAAAAAAGTCTGGAAATCACCGCCGCCGCCGCAGGCGGAAACCGGCGGGAGCGTCTCCGTCAGCCGGAGGTACCCAGGGAACTGTGGCCGCTGTGGCGGCAAAGGGGTAGAAAAACCGGAGAAAATCTGCTATACTGGCTAAAAATGGCGGGAAGAGCCGCTTCCCCCGGAGGACCAAATGAAAGCATACAGAAAATATATGTACGTGGGGCTGCCGGTTCTGGGCGTCCTGTTTTACCTTTTTTATCTGCACCAGGCGGCCATCGATCTGGTCTATTCCGATTATATCCGCCTCACCCTCTCCTATCTGCCGGACGTGTGGGACCCGGAAAAGTTTTTCGTTCCGGATCTTCTCACCAGGATCCCGGTGAATTTCCTGGAGCGGGCGGTCAATGTGGAGCTCTTTGGATACAGTGTGACCTTCGACCGGGTCCTGGGCGTCCTGGGCTTTGGCCTGTCTGCCCTTATCCTGGGGGGTTACAGCAGAAAAATGAGGATCGGGGCCGGATGGTTTACGGCCATGATGGTCTTCATGTTCAGCCTGAATAAATGGGAAATGCTCTATAATGGGACAGGCTGGGCCCATTTCCTGGCCTTTGGATGTTTCTTCTATAATTATTACGTCCTGGAACGGGTCTATGGAAGCGGAGGAGAAAAAAAGGGAGATATGGCCAGGCTCCTGGTCCTCCCGGCTCTGGTGACCATCGGCGTTGCCGGGCCGTACTGCGCCATCTACATCATGACCCTGGTGCTGGCGTATCTGTTTGTATTCGTCAGAAGGCAGACGGGCTGGAAGCGGACCGCTCTTCTTTTGGCCACAGCGGTGCTGCCGCTGGTTTTATATCTGTGGAGCAATTCCATGGCGGTGTATGAATATTCCGGGGCGGTGGAGGGCTCCATGGTGGAGGCGCTCCGGGAGGATCCTGTATTCTTCCTGAAATTCCTCTTAAAGTCCTTTGCCTCCATGATCTTCGGCGTGGAGCTGATCAACCGCCATATGGCGGAGGTTCCGGGGATCGTATGGTGCCTGGCAGGAGCTTTGGTGGCGGCCGCTTATTTTCTGGCGCTGTGGATGAATTTTTACTATGGGATCGAAAAAAGGACGCTGTTTCCGCTGATGCTCCTGGCGGGAGGCGGAATGAACCATCTGATGGTTCTGGTGAGCCGCTGGATCTTTATGCCCCGGGACGCCTACGGCATGAGCTCCCGGTATGCGCTCCAGTATCAGATCGGCATCCTGGGGATCTTTCTGACCTTCGCCCTGGTATTCCAGCAGCAGAGGGCCGGAAGGACTTCCGGAGACCGGGAGGAGGACGGGCGGATACCCCGTGAACATGGGAAGGGCCGGAGGACCCAGAACCGGGCGGAGAGGCCCATGGCCCCGTGGGTGCGGGCGGCAGCTCTCATGGCGGCGGCCCTGTTCCTTGGAGGAAACCTCATGACCACAGCAGAGGAGCTTTCCTTCGCAAAGCACAGGAAGCAGCACAATATAAACGATGTAAAGCCTGTGGTCTTAAACTTTGAAAATGAAACGGACGAGGCGCTGGAGACGGCCCTCGAATACCATAAGCCGGGGATTCGGGAGGCGCTTTCCATCTTAAAGGAAAACGGATGGAACGTCTTTGGAGAAGCAGGCGGAAATACCATGGAATCTGGAGGGAAAAAATGAAAGTAGTAATTCTGGCAGGCGGATTTGGAACAAGGATCAGTGAGGAGAGCCACTTAAAACCAAAGCCAATGATCGAGATCGGGGAAAAGCCGATCCTCTGGCACATCATGAAATATTACTCCCAGTTCGGATATAATGAGTTTATCATCTGTCTGGGCTATAAGCAGTATGTGGTCAAGGAGTTCTTTGCGGATTACTTCCTTCACACCTCCGACGTGACCTTTGACCTGGCCAACAACAGCATGAAGGTCCATAATAACTATTCAGAGCCCTGGAAGGTGACGCTGATCGATACGGGTCTCAACACCATGACCGGCGGCCGCGTAAAACGGATCCGTCCCTATGTGGGAGACGAGCCGTTTATGCTGACCTACGGCGACGGCCTTTCCAATATCGACTTAAAGGCTCTGGAGGAGTTCCATCGGTCCCACGGAAAGACGGCCACCATCACCGCTGTGAACATCGGCCAGAGATTCGGCGTCCTGGACATGGACGAGGCTGGCGCCATCCATGCCTTCCGTGAGAAAAACGACGACGACGGCAGCCTTATCAATGGAGGCTATATGGTGATGAATCCCAGCGTGTTCGATTACATCGAGGGAGACGACACGGTGTTTGAGCAGGCGCCCCTGAGAAATCTGGCCTCCGACGGAGAGCTGATGGCGTACCGCCATGAGGGCTTCTGGAAATGCATGGATACCCAGAGAGAGAAGCAGCAGCTGGAAGAGATGTGGCAGTCCGGAAAGGCTCCCTGGAAGATCTGGGAATAGGAGATCATATGGATTTAAGAAAAGTATTTGAGTTTTATAAAGGAAAAAAGGTGCTGGTCACAGGCCATACAGGCTTTAAGGGCGCATGGCTCTGCCGGATCCTCATAAACGCCGGGGCAGAGGTCACCGGCTATTCCCTGGAGCCGCCCACAGTTCCGGACCTGTTTTCCATGGCTGGCCTGGAGGGAAGGATGGATTCAGTCATCGGGGATATCCGGGATCTGGACCATTTAAAAAGGACCTTTGAAAAGGCGCAGCCGGAGCTGGTCCTGCATCTGGCAGCCCAGCCCATTGTCCGGGATTCCTATAAGGATCCGGTCTACACCTATGAGACCAATGTCATGGGCACTGTAAATATCCTGGAGTGCGTGCGGCTGTTTCCGTGTGTACGGTCGTTTTTAAACGTGACCACAGATAAGGTCTATGAAAATATGGAGTGGGAATACGGCTACCGGGAGAACGACCGGCTGGACGGCTACGATCCCTATTCCAACAGTAAGTCCTGTTCAGAACTGGTGACCCACAGCTATAAAAAGTCCTTTTTTGAGGACGGACGCTGTGCCATCTCCACCTGCCGGGCGGGAAATGTCATCGGCGGAGGGGATTTTGCCAATGACAGGATCATACCGGACTGTGTCCGGGCGGCCATGAAAAAGACGGATATCATCGTCCGCAATCCCCATTCCACCAGGCCCTTCCAGCATGTGCTGGAGCCCCTGGCCGTTTATATGGCCGTGGCAAAGGCCCAGTATGAGGACGGGAAGTATGCGGGCTATTATAATGTGGGTCCCGACGATAAGGACTGTGTGACCACCGGCCAGCTGGTGGACCTGTTCTGCGAGGCCTGGGGAGACGGCCTTTCCTGGATCAACCAGAGCGACGGAGGTCCCCATGAGGCGAATTTCTTAAAGCTGGACTGCTCCAGGGTAAAGCGCGTCTTTGGATGGACGCCGCGCTGGGGAGTAAAGGACGCCATCCGCCTGACCGTGGAGTGGTGCCGGGAATATGAAAAGGATCCGGCAGATCCCCAGGTAACGGAGATCATGGACCGCCAGATCGGAGAGATGTTCCAGAGCCGGGGGCTTTGATCCCGGAGCGGGCCAAAAAGCCGCCGGACTGGCGGACGCACAGCCTGTACAGAAAAAATGGAGGAAAAAACAGATGTTTGAAAATAAGACAGAAGCCCAGGCCCGGGAAGAGATCCTGGCCATGGTGGCTGAATATGCAGACCGGTTCCATAACCAGACAAAGGAGTTTTCCCCGGGAGACCGGATCCCCTATGCGTCCAGAGTTTACGATAAGCAGGAGATGGTGAACCTGGTGGACAGCTCCCTGGAGTTCTGGCTCACCTCCGGCAGATACACCGATGAGTTTGAGAAGAAGCTGGCAGAATACCTTCATGTACGGTACTGCTCCCTGGTAAACTCCGGCTCCTCCGCCAATCTGGTGGCCTTCATGGCCCTGACCTCCCCCCTTCTGGGCGAGAGACGGGTAAAGCGCGGCGATGAGATCATCACCGTGGCCGCCGGATTCCCCACCACTGTGACCCCGGCGATCCAGTACGGCGCGGTGCCGGTGTTCGTGGACGTGACCATCCCCCAGTACAACATCGACGTTTCCATGCTGGAGGCGGCTCTTTCTGAAAAGACGAAGGCTGTGATGTTAGCCCATACCCTGGGAAATCCCTTTGATCTCCAGGCAGTGAAGGAGTTCTGTAAAAAACATGACCTCTGGCTGGTGGAGGATAACTGCGACGCCCTGGGAACCCGGTATACCATCGACGGAGAGGAGAAATTTACCGGTACGGTGGGAGATATCGGAACCTCCAGCTTCTACCCGCCCCATCATATGACCATGGGAGAGGGAGGCGCCGTCTATACAGACAACGCCCTGCTCAATAAGATCATCCGTTCCTTCCGCGACTGGGGAAGAGACTGCGTATGCCCCTCCGGCCGGGACAATCTCTGCGGCCACCGGTTTGACCGCCAGTACGGCGAACTGCCTCTGGGCTACGACCATAAATATGTGTATTCCCACTTCGGCTATAACTTAAAGGCAACGGACATGCAGGCTGCCATCGGCTGCGCCCAGCTGGAAAAGTTCCCGTCCTTTGTGGAGCGGAGACGCCATAATTTCGACCGGTTAAAGGCAGCCCTGGCCGGAACGGAGGAGAAGCTGATCCTTCCGGAGGCAGCAGACCATTCCCGTCCAAGCTGGTTCGGCTTCCTGATCACATGTAAAGAGGGCGTGGACCGGAACCGGGTGGTCCAGTATGTGGAGGACCATGGCATCCAGACCCGGATGCTGTTTGCCGGAAATCTCACAAAGCATCCGTGCTTCGATGAGATGCGGGCAGAGAAAAGGGGCTACCGGATCGTGGGAGAATTAAAGAACACGGACCGGATCATGACAGATACCTTCTGGGTGGGCGTATATCCGGGCATGACCGACGAAAAGATCGACTATATGGCAAAAGTGATCAAAGAGGGACTTGAGCAGTGAGCGAAGAGATGAAATATGACCTTTCGGGGGTCCATGCGGTCAATTTAAAGCTTTTAAAGGAGATCGACCGGATCTGCCGGAAATATAAGATCAAATATGCCCTGGACTCGGGGACGCTTCTGGGGGCCATCCGCCACGGCGGCTTTATCCCCTGGGACGACGATGTGGACGTGGTCTTTACCAGGGCCAATTATGAAATGTTCAAAAAGGTGGCGCGGCGGGAGCTGCCGGAGGGCATGTCCTTTGTGGAGCCTGACGAATATCACGGCGGGAAGGCCTTTTATGATTTTGTTTCCCGGGTGACCTATGATAAAAGCCAGAAATTTGAGGATTCTGGGAAGATGGCGTTTTATGACGATAAGATCACCCGCCTCAATGTGGATCTTTTTATCCTGGATCCGCTTCCGGATAAGGCCATTCCCAAAAAGATCACCAAGCTCCTGCACTGTGTGGTCTATGGGCTGGCCCTGGGACACCGGTGGAAGATCGAGCTTTCCGATTATAAGGGAATCATGAAGCTGTTTGTGGCCGTGCTGTCCGCCGTGGGAAGGCTGATCCCGTTCCCGGTGATCTATAAGCTCTGGAAGGCCCTATGCGCCAAGGATAAGAATAAAAATACCGGCCTCTACTTTTACACCAACTACGCTCCGGATTATTTCTATGTGGAGATGAAAAAGGAGTGGGACGATACGGTGGAAGAGATCTCCTTTGAGGATACGAAGCTCTTTATCCCCACAGGCTGGGAGCATCAGCTTACCCAGGTATATGGGGATTATATGAAGCTGCCTCCAAAGGAAAAGCAGGTGCCGGAGCATTCAGACATGGAGATAAAGATTTATGGTTAAACTGCTTTCCGTTGTGGTGTCCGTTTATAATGAGGAACTGGCCCTTCGGGAGTTTTACCAGGAGACGGGGGCCGTATTAAAGGCCCTGCCGCCCTCCTGGGATTACGAGCTTCTGTTCGTAAACGATGGCAGCGCCGACCGGTCCCTGGAGATCCTCCGGGAGCTGGCCCGCCGGGATGACCGGGTGAGGGTGGTGGAGTTTTCCAGGAATTTCGGCCATGAGGCTGCCATGATCGCAGGCATCGATTATGCCCGGGGAGACGGCATCGTCTGCATGGACGCAGACCTCCAGCATCCGCCGGAGTGCCTTTTGGAGATCGTGGAAAAATTTGACCAGGGCTATGAAGTTATCAGCATGGTCCGCATGAAGAATAAAACCGCCGGCCTGGTGAAAAATATTACCTCCGCCGCCTTTTATAAGCTGATCAACCATTTATCCGACGTGAAGTTTGAACCCAACGCCTCGGATTTTTTTGCTGTCAGTAAAGGCGCGGCCGACGTTCTTCGGAACAATTACCGGGAGAAGGTGCGTTTCTTAAGGGGCTACGTCCAGAGCGTGGGATTTAACAGGACCACGATCCAGTACGAGGCCAGACCACGGTTCGCAGGAGAGAGCAAGTACAGCTTAAGGAGCCTGTTCCGGTTTTCTATCAACACGATCCTGTGCTTTTCCGACATGCCCTTAAAGCTGGGGATCTATTCCGGCTGCGCGGTGGCGGTCTTCGGCCTTCTGATGATGGCCTATACCATCTGGACCTGGGCCAAATATGGAACACCCAGCGGCTATGCTACGATCGTGGTGCTGATGTCCTTTATGTTCGCCATGCTGTTTGTGATCGTGGGGATCATTGGGGAGTACATTGCGATCCTGTTTTCCGAGCTGAAGGACCGCCCGATCTACATCGTAAAGAGCACAGAAAACATGGAATCAGAAGAGAAAGTTACGAAATCCTAAATAATTTATGATATTTTGAAAAAAGGGCTACAAAAACCCAGAGGAATCGTATATAATACGTGAGTATGTAAAAAGGTCTGCCAAAGCCTGCTTTCCAATGATTTTGGCGGATCGGTGGAACTGAAATGACAGGAGGAGATCATAATGAAATTATTAAAGAGAATGGCTGTACTGGGCCTGGCAGTCCTGGCCCTCAGTGCATGTACAAAGAGCAGCGAGGAATCTGAGACTGTGACAGGAAACGAGGTGGATCCGGCAAAGCAGTCCGCCATGGATGAGGTGGACGAGACGCTGGCCCGTGAGGATAATATTTTGGTAGAGGATGAGACAGAGCCCAAATCCTTATATGAGTGGGATCAGGTAAAGGATGAGACAGACACCCTGTTCGCTGATGCAGATCTGTATCCCCAGACCGTGAAGATGGAGTTTGCAGCGGATGAGGCTTCCATGACCATCGACTTAAGCTGGGTATTAAAGAATGGAACGTCTGAGGAAGAGGCAGAAGAGTATGCGGCCATGATGGTGAAGCAGTTCAATGATATCGTTGCCGTTCAGAGCACAGAGCTGGAGAATTCCTCTGATTCCTCCTTCGGTACTCTCTGGAACCAGTTCGCACTGAATGTGAAGGTGGGCACAGAGGACGGAAAGTGGCTTGTGGATAAGAGCTACAAGGCAGGCGGAAAGATCGACCTGGCAATGCCAGAGGCAGAGAGCCAGGATGGTCCCGAGGACGTGGCAGAGGACGTTCCGAAGAAGGAAGTAAAGGAGCCCAAGGCCACAAAAGAGGCGAAATAAGAAAAAAGAATAGAAGAATGGGAGCAGAGATGGATCTGCTCCCGTTTTTTTGTCCCTTATTTTCTGCACTGATCCATAAAGTACTGGAAGATGGGCAGGGAATCCACACAGTTTTCCGGGTTGGTGACCGGACCGGTCATACGCTCCGGATGCCACTGGACGGCCCAGATGGGAAGGCTTACGTGCTCCACAGCTTCCACGATGGAATGGCCGTTGGCATCGGACCAGGCCACAGCCGTCAGATCCTTTCCCAGGTCCTTTAAAGCCTGGTGGTGGTAGCTGTTGATCTCCAGGGATTCCCCGAAGAGACGGCCCAGGATGGAGTCCTTTTTTAAGGTCACCGGATGGCATACGCCCTTGGCGTGCTCGCCGCCCAGCTCATCGGGGATATCCTGGTACAGGGTGCCTCCAAAATAGGCGTTCAGCACCTGGACGCCGCGGCAGATGCCAAAGATGGGCTTTTTCCGGTCCACAAAGGCTTTGATGAGCTTCCATTCCAGATCATCCCTTAAGGGATCCGTAATAACAAAATCGTATTTCAGCTCTTCGCCGTAAAGGGCAGGGGCCACGTCTTTTCCGCCGGAAAGCAGAAGACCGTCTGCCAGATCGGCATATTCCTCCGCGCAGTCATTGTTTACGGCTAAGAGAGGGATGCCGCCTGCACGGCGGATATTATCTGCATAATTCTGGTTCAGGGACCAGGCCGGCGTTCCATTGGCGGCGGCGCTGGTGCCGCCGGAAAGTAAGATCACTGGATTCATAAGATCCTCCTTTTTTGTGATTTATCCAACATCGAGCCCGCTGTGGTAGGAATAGTTCCCCAGCTCAGAAAGGAACATTTCAAAGCTCTGGTCCTTGAGCGGGATCTCGCTTGTCAGCATGGAGTTGAACTGATAGTACATAAGGTTGCATTTCTGAAGAGTCTGACGGTACAGGTCCAGGAAGGAGGCGGAAGAGGCCAGGGTCTTGTTCCAGGGATTGGTCCATACCTCATGGTCCAGGTTCAGGGTCTTCCGGACGCCTTTGGGCGTATCGTCGGTCACCAGCTTTTTGGAGGCGATGGGATGCTTTAAAAACATGGACTCAAAAAACTGGATCGTATTCCGCTTGTGGCCTGCCGGATCAGAAAGAAGGCGGCCGCCGAAGCGGATGGCATAAACGGAGCGGGTGACCATTCCCTCCGTGACCTGAAAGATATTGCGTTCTGTGATGGGATAGTAAGTTTCATTGATACAGCGGCTGAGGAACCGGGACAGGAACTGGATCTCCTGGCCGTTTAAGCAGATGGTAGCCGCCTGGTTGAACTCAGAGGGCTTTTTGTGCTTGAACTTCCGTAAAAGCAGCGTATCGATATCATTTTCCAGCTCCGCGTGAAGGCCATGGAACCGGGAGCCTTTTCCGTCGGTCTCATACTGGATGCGTCCGTAAACATAGGGATGGCAGATGGAGTCGGCGGCATAGTGGCAGAGGAAGCCGGCCATATAGGAAATGGCCTGTTCCCGCTGCTGCTTGGAACTGATGGCGGCGATCTCGTTGAGACAGTTCCGGAAGAAACGGTTCACATGGTATTCGTGCATATGGGAACCGACGTTCCGGTAGTCCCGGTGGCGCAGGATCGGGATATTATAAAAGAAGATATCCGGGCCCTGGAGCCCGATCTGGTAGAGCCAGCGGTATTTGGAGATCACATGCTTTAAATAATTGTTCGGCAGATCGTTATAGGCCTTTACGCCGAACAGGTAATGGGTCGTAAATCCTGGCAAATCGACCAGCTCCTTTATATTGGTTTCTGTACTGGTTTCCGGAAGGCGTCGGAAATCCTGCCTCCGGCATCATACCATCAGTATATCATATCTTACGGTAAATTGGAATAAAACATAATGAGAAAAGTCGCAGCAGGAGGTTGGAATGATCCATTGGATCCATACGATGGTCTGGGGGCCGGGGATGCTGGTTTTATTCCTGGCTGTGGGGATCCTTTATACGATCCGGTTAAGAGGTTTTGTGTTTTGGGGTTTCCCCCGGTGGTGGAAAAATACGGCCGGGAGCCTGTGGAAAACTCCGGAAAAGACAGGGACCAATGAGGAAAACATGCAGGGCGGGGATGCGGCCGGGGGAATGTCGCCGTTCCAGTCGGCGTGTACGGCCCTGGCAGCTACCATCGGTACAGGGAACATAGCCGGGGTGGCCACGGCCCTTTTATCAGGAGGGCCGGGGGCCATATTCTGGATGTGGGTATCTGCCTTTCTGGGCATGGCCACGGCCTATGGTGAAACGGTGCTGGGGATCCGTTACCGGAAGAGGGACCGGAGCGGAGGCTGGGTGGCCGGCCCCATGCTCTATATGGAACGGGGCCTTGGCTGCCGGTGGGCCGGGCTTCTTTACGCCGGGCTCTGCGCGGCGGCCTCCTTTGGTATGGGCAGCATGGTCCAGGCCAATGCAATTTCTGAGACCCTTGAGTTCTCTTTTTCCATGCCGCCGGTCCTCATTGGGGGCCTTCTGGTGCTTTTAAGCGGAAGGATCATGGCCGGGGGAGCCGTGGCCATAGCGGGAGCCGCGGAAAAGATGGTCCCGGTGTCGGCAGGGATCTATATGGCGGCTTCGGCGGCGGTGCTGTTTTTGTTCCGGGAAAATATTCCCTCTGCCTTTGGGATGATCTTCCAGGATGCGTTTTCGTTCCGGAGTGCCGCCGGAGGCGCGGTGGGGCTCCTGGCCAGCAAAAGCGTCCAGTACGGGATCGCCCGGGGCGTTTTTTCCAACGAGGCGGGACTGGGAAGCCTGGCGGTCCTCAACGGGGCAGCAGAAGGCGATCCAGGCGTCCAGGGCCAGTGGGCGATCTTTGAGGTGTTCTTTGACACGGTCGTGAGCTGCACCCTTACGGCGGTGGTGATCCTCTGTGCCATGGGCGGAGAGCTTCCGGCCTTTTCCGGAAACGGGGCAGAGCTGACAGGGATCTGCTTTTCCAGGGGCCTGGGGAACCTGGGCGGATATACAGTGTCCATGTGCGTGGCCCTGTTTGCCTTTGCCACCATCATCGCCTGGTATTATATGGGGCGGCAGGCGGCCTCGTACCTGGGGGAGGCGGTCGGAAAAGATCTGGTCCGGATCTATACGGCCGGATATCTGGCCGCCGTATTCCTTGGAAGCCTTGGCCCCATGGAGCTGGTCTGGGAGGTTTCGGACGTGCTCAACGGATGTATGGCAGTGCCGAACCTGGCGGCGCTGGTGCTGTTATCCGGGAAGGTGGGCTCTCCGGGGCGGGCCGGGAAGGAGCTCTGACTGCCGTCTGGCGGTATGGAAGGGATCCGGCAGGAGAAGAGGGCTCCGGCGGGCCGGAGCAGAAAGAAAAAGACATGAAAAAAGCACCCCGCCAGGTGCTTTTTTCAACAAAATGATTATTTGAAAAAGGGAGGAGAGCTGATATTTTCTATCAGCCCGAGTATTATGAAAAAAATCTTATAAGCAGCATCGCATCGGATGTTTATCTGTTTATGGTTATATGATATCCTGTAAAGATGAAGAAATCATGTGTATTGTGTAAAAGAATTTTGAAAAGAATTTGAACATTTTATGAACGGTAGTGGATAATTAAAACTTCATTCAAAAAAACGTAAGAGAAAAGTCCCGGGGATGAAAGGTTTTTCTGGTAAAATAGGGCTGTAAAGAGGAGAGACTGCATTTCTGTTTTATCAGAAAAGGAGGAAGCTGTTATGAAAAAAAGAGTTGCTCTGATCGCGGCGGGCTGTATTGCGGCGGGAAGCGTCCTGCTTTCGGGCTGCGCCACGGAGGTGAAGGCCACGGTTCCGGATGTGATCCAGGTGCAGAACCTGGAGGAGGATAGGAAGATCTCCTTAAGCACGTCGGAAACGGTAAAGGTAGCGCCGGACATGGCCCGGATCGTCTATGGGATCGCCACGGAGGATGCGGACGCAGAAAAATGCCAGCAGGCCAATGCGGAAAAGCTCAACGGGCTTCTGGAATATTTAAAGGGCCAGGGAGTGGCAGAAACGTCCATTGCCACCTCGGACTTTTCCCTGAACCCCATGTATGACTGGAGCGGGAATACGAGAAAGCTGGTGGGCTATGAGATGCGGACCCAGGTGGAGGTATCGGATGTGGCCCTGGACCAGGTTGGGAGCCTGCTGAGCCAGGGAGTGGCGGCCGGAGCCAATGAGATCCAGTCCATTTCCTACTATTCCAGCACCTATGACGAGGCCTACGCCGACGCTCTGGCACGGGCAGTGGAGCTGGCAAAGACCCGGGCATCTGTCCTGGCAGAGGCCAGCGGCCAGGAGCTGGGATACGTTATAAACATTGAGGAATACGGAGACCGCCAGGAGGGCCGGTATGTGACCTCCAATATGTCCATGAAGAGCGCGCCAGGGGCCGGAGCCGCAGAAGAGGCGGTCGTGGATATGGGCGTCATGCCGGGCGAGATGGAGGTGACAGCCAGCATCCGCATCGAGTTTGCCCTGCTTCCAAAGCAATAAAGGTATGGACATCCGGCAGCGTGTCCTGTATAATATCAGATAGAAATGGGGGATGTCTTCATGGCATCCCCGGTTTTATTACAGGAAAAGGAGATTGTCAATGAAAAATCCAGTAGTTACCATCGAAATGATGAACGGAGACATCATAAAGGCAGAGCTTTACCCGGAGGTGGCTCCCAATACAGTCAACAACTTTTTAAGCCTGGTGAACAAGGGCTTTTATAACGGCCTGATCTTCCACCGGGTCATCAAGGGCTTTATGATCCAGGGAGGCTGCCCCGACGGCAACGGCATGGGCGGCCCGGGCTACTGCATCAAGGGCGAGTTTTCCCACAACGGCTTCCAGAACGATCTGGCCCATACGCCGGGCGTTTTATCCATGGCCAGGGCTATGAACCCTAACTCTGCCGGTTCCCAGTTCTTCATCATGCATGAAGCGGCTCCGTACTTAAACGGAGAGTACGCGGCTTTCGGCCAGGTGATCGAGGGAATGGACGTGGTCAATACGATCGCCGAGGTCCGCACCGATTACAGCGACCGTCCCATGAAGGAGCAGAAGATCAAATCCATTACGGCTGAAACCTTTGGGGAAACGTATCCGGAACCGGAAAAATGCTGATCCGGGAGTAATATTTATGAGGGAGATCCGATATGCAGCAGTGAACGGGAAAGAGATCCCGGTTCTGATCTCCGATGAAAACGAGGCTCTTCTGGCCGCCAGGGCGGCTGGAGGAGCCATTGTTGGATTATGGAGCGGCGAGGGACGGGGAACGGCGGCTCCCTATGCGGTGGAAGCGCTTTCGGACGTGACGGAGGAATTTCTGGAGCGGGCTGCAAGACGCCATCTGGGACTTCCCTGGAGGATCTGCGAGACCAGGCGGCTCCTGGTGCGGGAGATGACCGGCGATGATTTTGACGAGGTGTGGGCCAACCAGGTGGGCCGCGGCTTCGGCTCTGTGGAGGAGCTGGAGGCGTATACGAAGCACCAGTATACATTTTATGAGTTCGGCTTCTGGGCCCTGGTGGAAAAGGAGACAGGGGATCTGATCGGCGTGGCGGGGCTTAAGGTGCCGGAGGAGGACGGGAAGGAAGAACGGGAGCTGGTGAAGCTGGAGCTTTTTAACGGCCGGGAGAACGCCGGGGACGGAGAGGTGGTCCTGGAGCTGGGCTACCATATTTTCCCCGCATACCGCCGCCGGGGCTATGGACTGGAAAGCTGTGCCGGGATCCTGGAATATGGCCGCCGGGAGCTGGAGGCGGACCGGTTCCTGGTGCGGATCCGGAAGGAAAACGTCCCCTCCCTGGTCCTGGCAGAAAAGCTGGGCTTCCGGGAAAAATAAGCCGTTGGGCCAGATATAAATTTTATATGGAAAGCTCTTGTCAAATAAGGGCTTTATCCGGTATACTGATTATTGTATACAAGAAACAGAAAAAATACAAGCGGGTGATGGAAATGCTGGATCGTTTGGAATTAAAGGCCTATGGAAAGATCAATCTGGGTCTGGATGTGGTGAGAAAACGGGAGGACGGCTATCATGAGGTGCGGATGATCATGCAGACCGTACACCTCCATGACCGGATCGTGATGGAGAAGACAAAGGAACCGGGGATCCGCACGGAAACGAACCTTCCCTATGTGCCGGACGGAGAGGGGAACCTGGCCTGGAGGGCCGCAAAGCTTTTAATGGATGAATTCGGCCTGTCAGAGGGCGTGGATATAAAGATCCGGAAATGCATTCCCGTGGCCGCCGGTATGGCGGGAGGGAGCACCGACGCGGCGGCAGTCCTGGTGGGCATGAACCGGCTGTTCGGCCTGGGCCTTGGAAAAAAAGAGCTGATGCGGCGGGGAGTGAAGCTGGGAGCGGATATCCCCTACTGTATCCTTAGAGGGACCGCCCTGTCGGAGGGGATCGGGGAGATCCTTACGGAGCTTCCCCCAGCTCCTCAGTGCCATGTGGTGCTGGCAAAGCCCCAGATCTCCGTGTCCACAAAGGCGGTATATGAAAAGCTGCGGGTGGATGCCCTGGGACCGGAGGCCCACCCGGATATCGACGGTATGGCGGCCATCCGGGCAGGCAGCCTGGACGGCGTTACAGCCCGTCTGGGAAATGTGCTGGAAACGGTCACGATCCCGGATCATCCGGAGATCGGCGCCATTAAGCGGATCATGCTGGAGCACGGGGCGGAGGGGGCGCTCATGAGCGGCAGCGGCCCCACGGTATTTGGGATCTTTAAGGACAGGGAAGAGGCAGACGCGGTCTGCGGGATCCTCAGAGAGACAGACAACGGACGGTTGACCCGACAGGTCTATTTGACCAGATTTTTTAACAAAAAACCAGCCAGATAGAAGGAGAAGGCCAATGACAAGCAACTTTGATGTGAAGATGGATGAATATCTGCCCCTGCGGGATGTGGTGTTCAAGACGCTGCGCCAGGCGATCCTAAAGGGAGAGCTGGAGCCGGGAGAGCGGCTCATGGAGATCCAGCTGGCGGAGCGCTTAGGCGTCAGCAGGACTCCGATCCGGGAGGCGATCCGGAAGCTGGAGCTGGAGGGCCTGGTCCTTATGATCCCCCGGAAGGGAGCCGAGGTGGCCAGGATCTCTGAAAACAATCTGCGGGACGTGCTGGAGGTGCGCCGGACCCTGGAGGAGCTGGCGGTGGATCTGGCCTGCCAGAGGATGACGGAGGACGAGCTGGAGGAGCTGAAAAAAACACAGGAATTGTTTGCCCAGGCCATCCGGGAGGGAGACGCCATGCGGATCGCCCAGACCGATGAAAGGTATCATGAGATCATTTACGGCAGTACAAAAAATGAAAAGCTGGTGCAGATCCTAAACAACCTGCGGGAGCAGATGTACCGCTACCGCCTGGAATATATCAAGGATGAGGACAAGCGGCATATTCTCCTGGTGGAGCATGACCAGATCCTAAAGGCCCTGAGCCTGCGCCATGTCCACGAGGCGAAGATCGCGATCCGGGAGCATATTGATAATCAGGAGATCACCATCCTGAAGAACCTGAAGGAGCAGGAAAATGACGTTCAAAGAAAAGTATCTGGCCGGAGAAATCCGGTTTGAGGAGATCGACGATTACATTGAGATATGGAATAACAGCGACGACGAGCGGACGCTGGCACAGTTTCTGGGGCTTAGCGCAGACGAGGAAGACGTCTGGATCGATGACAGCGACGAGGCCTTAAAGGCCATGCTGGACCAGGAGCGCTGCCAGTCTTAGTCCGCAGGCAAAGGAAAAGAAAGGGGTATGGGAAAATGAAGACAGTAACACTGGGAAGAACAGGGATCACAGTCAGCAAGAACGGGTTCGGTGCGCTGCCGATCCAGAGGATCACAAGGGATGAGGCCGCAAAGCTCTTAAGGAAGGCATATGACGGCGGCATCACGCTGTTTGATACAGCCAGGGCTTACTCTGACAGTGAGGAGAAGATCGGCTATGCCATGAGTGATATCCGGAACCATATCTACATCACCACCAAGACCGCAGCCCAGAACGCAGAGGAATTCTGGAAGGACCTGGAGACCAGCCTGACACTCCTTAAAACGGATCATGTGGACGTGTACCAGTTCCATAACCCGTCCTTCTGCCCGAGGCCGGGGGATGAAAGCGGCCTTTATGAGGCGGCCTTAAAGGCCAGGGAGCAGGGAAAGATCCGTTTCATCGGCATCACCAACCACCGGCTGGCTGTGGCTCATGAGGCCATTGACAGCGGCCTTTATGATACCCTCCAGTTCCCGTTCTGCTATCTGTGCAGCGAAAAGGATGTGGAGCTGGTGGAGGACTGTAAGAAGAACAACATCGGCTTCATCGCCATGAAGGCCCTGTCCGGCGGACTGATCACCAACTCTGCCGCCGCCTATGCCTTTGAGGACCAGTACGACAACGTGCTTCCCATCTGGGGCGTCCAGAGGGAGAATGAGCTGGATGAATTTTTAAGCTATATGGAACATCCGCCGGTGATGAACGACGAGATCCGGGCTCTCATCGAGGCGGACAGAAAACAACTGTACGGAAGCTTCTGCCGGGGCTGCGGCTACTGTATGCCGTGTCCGGTGGGGATCGAGATCAATAACTGCGCCCGGATGTCCCTGCTGCTGCGCCGTTCTCCGTCCGAAGGCCATCTGTCCCCCGAGGGCCAGGCAAAGATGATGAAGATCAAGGACTGCCTCCACTGTAACCAGTGCATGAGCAAATGTCCCTATGGCCTCAATACGCCGGAGCTTTTACAGAGGAACCTGAAGGACTATGAGGAGGTCCTGGCCGGGAAGGTCATGACTCCCACCAACTTCTAAACAGGCAGAGAGCCGGGAAAAACGCTGGGAACAGCCTTTTCCGGCTCCTGGTCATATAGAAAGAGGGCCGCTGCCAGTCTGCAGCGGCCCTCTGGGCTTTCCGCCCTTCATCATCCTTCAATGGCGATGTAATTGGGTGTTTCCACCTTCTTCTGCTCCTCCTCTTTGGGAACAGACAGGGAAAGGATCCCGTTTTCAAATCTGGCTGTGATATCCTCCTGCTTTACGTTCTCACCCACGTAGAAGCTCCGGCTCATGGCTCCGGCGTACCGTTCACGGCGGATATAGCGGCCTTCCTTATCCTTTTCGTCCTTATCCAGGCCCTTGGAGGCGCTTATGGTCAGACAGCCGTCCTTTAACTCAGCATGGATCTCATCCTTCTTAAAGCCCGGAAGATCAATGTCGATCACATACCGGCCATCCGCTTCTTTAATATCGGTCTTCATGACTCTGGAGGCGTTCTTTCCGTACAGCGGACTGCGTTTTCCAAAGAATTCATCGTTAAAGGAATCCATCATTTCATCAAATAAGTTTTCACCAAAGATACTGGGCATCAGCATAAATCATTCCTCCATTCTATATGTCAATTTACTGCTGGTCACAAATAAGTTTCTGGAACCGGAGGAGGCAGGAACCAGACCAGACATTTGAAGTCCTTTTTCTGTTTTCTATTTCGTCTCCTTTGTTCTATCTGTAATATATCACGCATTATTAGCACTGTCAAGAGGTGAGTGCTAATTATTTTGTGAAAAAAGTATGAAGTCAGCTGACCATGACGGCCCGTGATCCTTCAGGCATTTGACATCCCGCTTCCGGGACCGTATAATATTTCCATAAGAAAAGAGGAGGACCGATTATGCCAGATATAAGAGAGATCACAGATCTGTCGGCTCCGGAGCTGGACATTTATGCCAGGCTCTCTGAGGGCCAGCTGCTTCACTATTACGAACCGGATACGGGCCTTTTTATTGCTGAAAGCCCCAAGGTCATCAGCCGGGCCCTGGATGCCGGATATGAGCCGGTGTCCCTTTTAATGGAGCCGGAGCATGTGGAGGGAGAAGCCAGAGAGGTGGTCTCCCGGTGCGGCGGTATCCCCGTCTATACGGCAGAGGCCAGGATCCTTACGGAGCTTACGGGTTTTCAGCTGACCAGGGGCGTCCTCTGCGCCATGCGGCGGCGGAGGCTGCCGGATGCGGCTTCCCTCTGCGCTGGGGCCAGACGGGTGGCGGTCCTGGAAAACGTCATGAATCCCACCAATGTGGGGGCCATTTTCCGGTCTGCGGCCGCCCTGGGCATGGACGCGGTGCTCCTGACGCCGGGATGCAGCGATCCCCTGTACCGGCGGGCCGCACGGGTCAGCATGGGCACAGTGTTCCAGGTGCCCTGGACTTTTTTTGACCGGCAGCAGTGTCCGTGGCCGGAGAGGGGGATGGAGGTCTTAAGGGAGCTGGGGTTTAAGACGGCCGCCATGGCCTTAAAAAAAGATTCGGTGAGCATCGGCGATCCGGCCCTCCTGGCAGAGGAGCGGCTGGCGGTGGTGCTGGGGACCGAGGGAGACGGTCTGGCGGCGGAGACCATTGCAGACTGCGACTATACGGTGATGATCCCCATGGCCCACGGGGTGGATTCTCTCAATGTGGCGGCGGCGTCAGCCGTGGCCTTCTGGGAGCTGGGGAAAAGATAAGGAGGTGGGGCGATGACCGAAATGGAGCTGAGAGAGGAGATCCGTCGTTATGAGCCCTTCAATGAACAGGAACGGGAGGATAAGAAGGAGATCCTGCGGCAGATGGAACAGGCAGACAATATCCTGACCAGGGACAACCGGAACGCCCATATCACGGTCTCTGCATGGATCATGGACAGGGACCGGAAAAAGGTCCTGATGGCATACCACAATCTTTACCAGTCGTGGGCATGGCTTGGGGGCCATGCAGACGGGGACGCCGATCTGAAGGCGGTGGCGCTGAAGGAGATCCGGGAGGAAAGCGGGCTGGAATCCGTCCGGTTCGTGACAGAGGATATTTTCTCCCTGGAGATCCTTACGGTTGACGGCCACGAAAAACGGGGAAGCTATGTGCCGTCGCATCTGCATCTGAACGTGACCTATCTGCTGGAGGCGGACCCAGAGCTTCCGCTGCGGATCAAGGAGGACGAAAACAGTGAGATCGGGTGGATCGGTGTGGAAGAAATCGAAAGAAGATCCACGGAAAAATGGTTTGTGGAACGGATCTACTCCAAATTATGCAAGAAGGCCCAGAGCCTGAGGAATGGAAAGCTGGCGATTCCGGAATGAACGATTAAGAGGGAACGCCTGGAAAAATTTCAGCTTTGTGACAAGATCACGGAAAATTTCCAGAAAAACGGTTATGATAAGAACATAAAGAAAAACATCAACCCAGGGAGGGCGGATATATGAGATTAAAGGATAAGGTTGCTATCATAACCGGCGGAAGCCGCGGGATCGGCTTTGCCACAGCAGAAAGATTTTTACAGGAGGGCGCCAAGGTCATTATCACAGCCAGCTCCGAGGAGAATGCGAAGAAAAGCGCAGCCCGCTTAAAGGAGCTGTATCCGGATTCCGTGGTGGACGGGATCAGTCCCAACCTTTCCAGCCTGGAATCGGTACGGAAGGAATTTAAGAAGGTAACAGAAAAATACGGCTGCGTGGATATCCTGGTGAACAATGCAGGAGTCTCCGAAAGCACGCCCTTTACGGAATACACGGAAGAGACATACGACCGTGTCATGGATCTGAACGTGAAGGGGATCTTCACAGCCACCCGGGCGGCCAGCGAATGTATGATCGCCAAGGGAAGCGGAGTGATCCTTTCCACCTCGTCCATGGTCAGTATTTCCGGCCAGGCCAGCGGTCTGGCATACCCCACCTCTAAGTTTGCCGTCAACGGACTTACAGTATCCCTGGCCCGGGAGCTGGGCCCCAGGGGGATCCGCGTCAACGCGGTGGCCCCGGGGATCACGGAGACGGATATGATGAAGGCGGTGCCAAAAGAGGTGATGGATCCGCTGGTGCGGCAGATCCCCCTGCGCCGTCTGGGCAAGCCCGAGGACATTGCCAACGCCTTCGTGTTCCTGGCCTCAGAGGAAGCGTCCTACATCACAGGCGTGGTCTTAAGCGTGGACGGAATGGCAAGATCATAAGCAAAATAAAAAAGGCCGGTCCCGGTCCGGAAACCCTGATCTGTGGTTTCCAGAGCCGGAACCGGCTTTTTTTCGCTGCAAATGCGGCCCGCCGCAGGCGGAGAAGCCCGAAAGCGGGCTTCTTTTATGTATAGTTATGAAGCGGCAGCGGGAGCCGTCTTTTCGGAATTATGCCTGGAGGCGAAGTAGGCCCGCAGGGAGTTTACGACGATGATCAGGCCTAAGAGCATTAAAAGGATGGCGATGATCAGCTGGAGTCCCTCCACCATGAAGGTGGCGGAGCCGGAGGCAAAGGCAGTTACCAGCGCTTTGGTCCTCTGTACCAGGGCAGTGGTGGTGACGCAGAGCATGATGGCCAGCGGCGGGAACAGCATCTTGTTGCTGCGGCCAGTGACCTTCATGAATACGCACAGGGTCACCAGGACCAGGGCAGATAATAACTGGTTGGCAGATCCGAACAGCGGCCAGATGTTGGAATATCCGATCCGGGTCAGGACAAAGCCGAAGAACAGGGTCAGCAGGGTGGAAACGTATTTGTTGCAGATGAACTTTCTCCAGCCTTCGGCGTGCTCCATGTCATCCACAGAGAACAGCTCCTGTAAGCTCATACGGCCGATCCTGGCAACGGCGTCCAGGCTTGTGAGGGCCAGGGCGGAAACACACATGGTCATGAAGCACTGGGCAATGTACATGGGAACGCCGAACATCTGGAAGAAGCCTGCCACGCCGCTTGAGAAGATCTGGAACGGAGTTCCAGCAGCGGGAGTTCCGTCGGCTCCGGCGGCAGCGCCTGCCACACAGAGGGCCAGTACGGCTAAAAGGCTTTCCAGGACCATGGCTCCGTAGCCCACCTTTAACATATCCTTTTCGTTGGCCACGGTCTTTGAGGACGTGCCGGAGGATACCAGGCTGTGGAAGCCGGAAACAGCTCCGCAGGCAACGGTGACGAACAGGATCGGGAACATGTCTCCCAGCTTTTCATTATGGAAGCCGGTGTACATGGGCAGGTTCATGGACGGATGGGCCACGAAAAGCCCCAGCACGGCTCCGGCGATCATGCCGATGAACATATAGGTGGTCATGATGTCACGGGGCTGCTTTAAAAGCCACATGGGAAGGACTGCTGCAAAAAAGATATAAATAAAGGTAATGTAGGTCCAGGCCTCTTTTCCGGCGGTGATGGGGGCCATCATTCCAAGAGCCAGGGCAGCCACGGTGCAGGCAAGGCCCAGGATCGTCTCCTTCCAGCCGGTAAAATGGAGGCGTGTCTGCAATACGCCGAACAGCATGGCGAAGGCGATAAATAATAAGGAAATGGTCCCGGCTGCGCCGTTGGTCTTTGCCGCTGCGGACAGGCTGGTCACGCCGTCCACGGTCTGGTAGGCATTGAAGGTCCCGGCCACCATGTCGGCAAAGGCTGCGATCACCAGCCAGGTGAAGAGCCAGCAGAATACCAGGAACAGCTTCCGGCCCAGCCTGCCGATGTATTTTTCGATCAGAAGTCCCATGGACTTACCATCATTTTTTACGCTCACATAAAGAGCACCGAAGTCTGTGACGGCTCCAAAGAAGACGCCGCCAATGAGGATCCATAAAAGAACGGGGACCCATCCGAAAACGGCCGCCTGGATGGCTCCGGTCACAGGGCCGGCTCCGGCGATGGAGGAAAACTGATGGCTGAAAACGGTCCAGCCGTCTGTGGGGACGTAGTCCTGTCCGTCCGCGTGAACGACTGCCGGTGTTTTGGCTTTCGGGTCGATGCCCCATTTCTTTGCAAGAAAGCGGCCATACAGCACATAGGCGGAGGCCAGGCAGATCGCGGAGATGAGGACGATTACAAGTGTGTTCATAATTATTCTCTCCTTGTTAGTATTTATAAGTACATACTATAATCCTGTAAAGAGATAAAGTCAATAAATCTGGTGAAGAACATGAGAAAATCGTCGTTTTTATGGTAAAATGATGAAAAACTGTTGGAAATTTATATAAATTTAATAATGTTTATAAAAAAGATATAATGTATAAATATACTAGATATAACCAAAGGGAATAGTAATAACAAAAGAAAAAACCAGTCCGCAGAATCCATATAAATCATAGAATAATTTTTGGTTTTTTGTGCATAATATTCAAGTATATAAAATTTTAACAAATTCGTTTGGAATTTAACAAGAACTGTGCTATAATGCATTTCGTTGCACAAATACAAAAAAGAAAAGGAAGGTTACACAATGGAAAATTCTAAGAAAATGACCTGGTATACCTTAGCCTTTATGGCGTTTTCCACAGTTTGGGGATTCGGAAACGTTCTGAATGGCTTCGTATACTTTAACGGTATCCAGGTTATCTTCAGCTGGGTAATGATGTTTGCCCTTTACTTTGTTCCCTACGCGCTCATGGTTGGTGAGCTGGGCTCCGCTTTCAAGAACTCCGGCGGCGGCGTAAGCTCCTGGATCCACGAAACCATCAGCCCGAAATTTGCATATTATGCCGGCTGGACCTACTGGGCATGCCACGTTACTTATATCGCAAGTAAGGGCAGCGGCGGATTAAAGGCTTTAAGCTGGATGGTATTCCAGAACGGAACTACCTACGATACATTCCCGACCATTGCTGTACAGTTAGCGACTCTGGCAGTTCTCCTGTTCTTCAGCTGGGTAGCAAGCCGCGGCTTAAACCCGCTTAAGAAGCTGGCTACCATTGCCGGAACCAGTATGTTCGTAATGTCCATCCTGTACATCCTTATGATGTTTGCCGCTCCGGTGATCAATCCCAACGCAGAGTATGTGACAATGGAATTCACCAAAGAGGCGCTGATCCCGAAGTTCAACGTGGGTTACTTCACTTCCCTGTCCATCCTGGTATTCGCAGTGGGCGGATGTGAGAAGATCTCCCCGTATGTAAATAAGGTAAAGGATCCGTCCAAGGGATTCCCGAAGGGTATGATCGCTCTGGCCGTTATGGTCATGGTATGTGCGATCCTGGGAACCATCGCCATGGGCAAGATGTTCGATCCGACCATCATCAACGAGAGCAAGGAAAGCTTCAACTCCTACGTTTCCAACGGCTCCTACTGGGCATTCCAGAAGTTAGGTGAGTACTACGGCGTAGGCAACGCTCTGCTGATCATCTACGCAGCCTGCAACGCCATCGGACAGTTCTCCACTCTTGTTTTAAGTATCGACGCTCCGCTTCGTATGCTTCTTGACAACGAGGATGCAAGACAGTTCGTTCCCACCAAGCTGTTAAAGAAGAACGACAAGGGCGCATACATCAACGGTATCTGGATGGTTGTGGCTCTTTCCGGAAGTATCATCCTGATCCAGTCCTTCGTACCGGGCGCAGCTGCTGTATTAACACAGTTAAATAAGCTGAACTCCGTAACCATGCCGCTCCGTTACCTGTGGGTATTTGCCGCTTACATTGCCTTAAGAAAGGCTGCCGGCAAGTTCCATCCGGAGTACCGCTTCGTGAAGAACCAGGGCATCGCTCTGACCGCAGGCGTATGGTGCTTCTTCGTAACGGCTGCATGCTGTCTCCTTGGTATGTATGTGGAAGGCGATATGGCCTCCACAGCCTTAAACGTGATCACTCCCTTCGTTCTTACTGCTCTGGGACTGATCCTTCCGGAGATCAAGAAGAGAGAAAAAACAAACGCTTAACTGGAAATAAAATAACTTGTATTGTGCGTATCCGGCAGCTGGCCCATCCTGGACTGGCTGCCGGTTTTTCCTATATATTTTTGGGGATAGATATGATAAAATAGGGTCCATGGAAACAGCTGCGGCAGTCAGAAAAAGGAGGGGAGCCTGTGGATATACAGAAGGATGACCGGAAGGCGTGTGGAAAAGAGCAGACCGGGGACAGAGACTGGAAGGTGACCTTTGAAGGGGGCTTTTACGGCCAGAGGGGCCGCCGGGGGATCGAGATCCCGGTGGGAAAGACGTTTTCCTGGGGGAAGGAGATCTGGCATGTTCCGGCGGTGTACCAGTGCGGAAAGGGGCTGGTGGCAGATATCTTTGCGGAGATCGACCCGGAACGGGTGAAGGCCTTTTTAGAACGGTACCGGGATCTGGAGGAGGACAGGCTGACGGAGGAGGAGCAGGAGCGGATCCAGCAGGAAAGTCCTCTGGAAACGGGCTTCCAGCCGGAGATCGTACTGAACGGAAGGAAGCTTCGGGGAGTGGAGGGAAACGGGCTCTGCTGGCTCCCGGAATCCTGCCGGGAAATGGATGCCGGGGCTCTGAACGATGGGCCGGCAGAAGAATATCCGGAACTGGATAATGACGGGGATCCGGTGGAGGAGTACCCGGCGGCAGACCCGTATGAAGAGGAGCGGAGGCTCCTGGAGCATTACGGACTGGATCCGGCGAAGGCCTGGTCCATGAACCGCTGGAGCTTTTCCTGGGCTACAAAGCGGCCGCCAAAGCTCCGGTCCCTGAGCCTTACCATGAAGCGGGACCGGGTCTGTATTCCAGGCATCCGCTTTACAGTCCGGGGGCCGGGAGACCAGATCCCCTTTATCCATCCCTCCACAGGAGAGCGTCATGTGCTGACGGTCCTGGAATACCAGGAGGAGGAGATGGACCGGAAGGCCTTTGAAGCGCCGGAGGATATGGAACAGGAAGAGAGACGGAGGCTTTTCCGGCGTATGGGGGAGTGGGAGTATCCCACCCACCTGACGGCCATGACCTACGCCGTAAGCCCAGAGATTTCCAGGAGAGAGCTACAGATCCGGGACTGCGGCGGCGACCGTCCCCGGAGGATCCTGCCCAGGGAGCCGGAGGACCGGTTCCTTCCGGAGGCGAAGGATGATGCGTGCGTCATGGCAGGAGCCAGCGCCATCGGGATCATCGGCGGAGCCGACGGGCCCACCGCCATTTTCATGGCGGGGAAGGGAGAGCCGTGCGGCACCTTTTCCTCCCTGTATTTTGAACCGGGAAAGCCGGTGGAATGGCGGATGCGGTTTTATGAGCAGCGGGTGGAGGATCTGGAAGTGAAGCTTTTATAAAAGAAGGGCGGGGAACAGTCAGTGCTGTTTCCCGCTCTTTCTGCTGTCAAAGTATGGAAAGCTGTCGATGGCGTCTAAGATATCCTTAAAATCATCTCTGGGAGCCAGGCGGATGTAGGCCTTTAAGATCTCCTGCTCCCGGGACCGGAAGGGGCCGTAAAAGATATCGTACAGGTTGTGGCCCCGCAGATGGATGCGGATCTCCTCCATATGGTCCTTCATATCCTCCGGGGAAGTGAAGTCCCGGCCCAGGGCCTTTATGAGCTTCTGGCCGCTGGTGAGCCGGTGGAGATATTCCCGCCATTTTTTGTACAGGGTCTCGTAAAAGGCTTCCTGGCTCTCCACAATGCCCAACTGTGCCATGATCTCCGGGTTAAAGAAGTAGTTTTCAAAGGAATAATATTTCAGGATCAGCACGTTCCTTCTGGTGACTCTGGGGAGCCGGTCCACGTCCTCGGCATTCCGCGCGTCATAATACCGGCAGAGTTGCCCCGCCAGCTCCTCCGGATCCTTTCCATCCCCGTCCCGGATCATCAGGAACTGGTCCCGGATATAGACCTGGTTCATATATTTTAAATTGGCGTAGGTCTTGATGTTGGTACAGCTGTTGGTGGTGATGATGGAAATGCGGGAGAGCCGTCCCTCCTGGTCCCGGATCTCAGAGTAGTAGTTTTCCAGCAGCAGGGGAAGCCGGGACTTATCCTGCTTTCCTTCCACAATAAAAACGAAGCTCACGTTCATCAGATCGCTGGCCCCGTAGCCCAGATCGTCCAGGATCCGGCCCAGATCGGTCTTTTCCCGGATCACGGAATACATGTCGTCGTCCAGGACCACCTGGCGGATCTGGCGGGCCGTGAAATTAAACAGAAGATCCGGCGAATGGGTCTGGAAGATCACCTGGTTTTTTAAGGAAAGGCGGTACAGGATCTCACAGCACATTTTCTGGAGCTGGGGATGGAGAAAGATCTCCGGGTCCTCCACCAGGATGATGCTGGGGATCCGGTCCGGCTCGGCCACATACGTTTCCAGGAGAGACAGCATATAGATGCTCCGCATGCCTTTGCCCAGGTATTCCACCGGAGTCTCTGTCCCCCTTTTTTCATTGCAGGCTGTGACCGTAACGGAAAACATCTGGTCTGTGTCACAGTTTATGGAGCAGCGGATCTCTTCATAGCCGCCGTTTTTTAGGAAGTTTTCACTGAGCTTTTTGGAAAAGCTGCTGAAATTCAGCTGATAGATCTTATATTCCAGGAGCCTGGCAGTCTCCACGGCGGAAAGCTCCGCAGGCTTTTTCTGGTCGATGAGGCCGATACAGCGGAAGCAGTGGCTGCAGGCCTTGGCAGGATCGAAGATACAGGAGCCGGAGCGGAGCTTTCTAAGCTGCCGGTCTTCCTGGAACATGAGAAGGTCGTTCTGGAGCTGTCTTAAGTCCCGGTCGGCAGTGATCCGGTAGATCCTGGGGAGGATCATGGGGATATAGGGATTGTTTTTCCGGGAAATATCTTCGTAGCGGACCTTTCCGTCTTTATTTACATGGAAGGTAAAGCAAAGCTCTCCCTGGGAGAAGGAGGGAAGCCGTTCGCCGAAGACCCGCCTCCACACCTCGTACCGCCGGTACTGGCTGACGATGCCCATACGGTGGAACAGGGCCAGATCCTCGCCGCTGATGGAAAAGGAGGCGTCGATGCGGATGGCCTGTTCCCTTTCGTTAAAATCGGTCTCCTGGACCTGGTAGCAGCCGCAGACGGCGCAGACTGCGTCCAGGATCGAGGTCTTCCCTGTATTATTCTTTCCCACCAGGATCAGGGCCCGGTCAATGTCCCGGATCTCCATGTCCCGGATGGACTTGAAATTGTGGATGTGAAGATAAGTCAGCTGCATGCTCCGCCCTCCCTGTAAAAGTTCTTCCTTTTGCCCCTAGTATAATCCAGCCGGAGGCCCATGGCAATAGAAAACGTCTGCGTCGTGGGGCAGTCTGCCAGATAATTTGGAAAAAATCAAAAAAAGGGTTGACATTTGCTTTAAAGTGGCATAGAATACAGACACAGAAATAAGAGAAACCGATGAGAAAGAGGAGTAAGCCTTCTTCTGATATCACAGAGAGCTGCAGGCGGTGGGATTGCAGTATGGAAGGGATCGCTGAATGGACTTTCGAGGGCGGCCTGAAATGAAAAGAGTAGGAGCTGCCGGGAACCAAACCCGTTATCAATGAGGGATGCATGGTAGTGCATTGAAAGTGGACATTTATGTCAATTTGAGTGGTACCGCGATTATAAACGATTATAACCGTCTCAAGCGAAAGGGCTTGAGGCGGTTTTTGTGTTATAGGAACATGGGTTCCATGACATAAAAACGTTCCGCGAGGATCGTCATGGGGCGGAAGAGGATTCTGCCGCAGACGCGTACCGCCGCTGGTTTCCCGTTTCTGAAATGCGAAAAAATTTAAGAGCATGGAGGAGAAAGACTATGAAGAAAAAAATGATGAGCGCAGTGATGGCAGCAGCAGTGACAGCGGCACTTTTAGGAGGCTGTGGGGGGAAGGAAACGTCAGGCAGCCCAGAGGCCAGTGGGGCGAAGGCAGAAGAAACAACGGCCCAGGGCTCAAAGGAGACAAAAGAGGAGAAGACCGGCGGGGCCGGAGAAAATACAGAAGCTGGAAACGCAGACGGCGGGGAATATACCGTGGCCGTTGTAAAGCAGATGGACCACGCGTCCCTGGACGAGATCGCCGCTGCCGTCTGTGAGGAGCTGGATGCCTTGGCAGAAAAGAACGGAGTTTCCATCCAGTATGAGGTATATTCCGGCCAGGGAGACCAGTCGGTGCTGACCCAGATCGGGACCCAGGTGATCTCCGAGCAGGTGGATGCGGTGATCCCCATTGCCACCCTGGCAGCCCAGGTCATGGCCACCTGTGCTGAGGATACGAAGACCCCGGTGGTCTATGCGGCCATCTCCGATCCGGAGGCAGCGGAAATGACGGACATTGATTATGTGACCGGAACCTCAGACGCCTTGAATACAAAGTTCATCCTGGATATGATGCTGGCCCAGGATCCGGAGGTGAAAAAGGTCGGACTCCTTTATTCCTTATCGGAGGATAACTCCAAAACGCCCATCGCTGAGGCAAAGGCGTATCTGGAGGAAAAGGGGATCGGATACACAGAGAAAACGGCCAATACCAACGACGAGGTGATCACAGCGGCCAGCGCCCTGATCGCAGAGGACGTGGACGCCATCTTTACACCCACCGACAACGTGATCATGTCCGCAGAGCTGGCGATCTATGAGAGCCTGGCCGAGGCAGGGATCCCCCACTACACCGGGGCCGACTCCTTCGTAAGGAACGGCGCCTTTGCCACCTGCGGCGTCAACTACACAGACCTGGGCCATGAGACGGCGGACCTGGCTTATACGGCCATGACAGAGGGCATGGATTCCCTGGAGGACTTTTATCTGGCCGAGGGCGGGATCATCACTGTGAACACCGAAACAGCCCAGGTCCTGGGAGTCGATTATTCCGTATTTAAGGACATGGGAACTCTGGTGGAGGTAGGCACCACAGAGGATTAAAGAAAGCGGCTGCCGGGGGCCTGTACAGAATGGGCGCAGGCTCCCAGGCAGAAAATAAAGAGTATGGAAGGATGGGAAAGATATGCTTTATGTGGTTCAGACAGCCCTGGAGCTGGGATTTATGTATGCCCTGGTGGCCATGGCCCTGTTTTTAAGCTACCGGATCCTGGATATCGCAGATATGACCACAGACAGTGGATTCGTTTTGGGAGCAGCCGTATCGGTGACCTGCGCGGCGGCCGGCCATCCGGTGCTGGCGGTTTTTGCAGCCATGGCGGCGGGAGCCTGCGCCGGTTATGTGACAGCGTTTTTGCAGACCAGGATGGGCGTACCGTCGATCCTGGCCGGGATCATCACCAATACGGGGCTCTACACCGTGAATCTCATGGTCATGGGCTGGAGCTCCAATGTGAGCCTCTTAAAGCAGGATACCATGTTCACACTGTTCCGGGACCTGGGGATCGGAGGCGGATTTTATAAGCTGATCCTGGCGGGCGGCATCACCATGTTTGCCGGAGCCGCCCTGGTATGGTTTCTGGGCACCCGGCTGGGCTTAAGCATCCGCGCCACCGGAGACAACCGGGATATGGTGCGGGCGTCGTCGGTGAACCCGGTGTTTACCATTACTGTGGGACTCTGTATCTCCAACGCCTTAACGGCCCTTTCGGGAGCTGTGGTGGGACAGTACCAGAAATCGGCGGATATCAACAGCGGAGCCGGGATCGTGGTCATCGGCCTGGCCTGCCTCATCATCGGAGAGACTGTACTGGGCCGCCGCTCCATGGGAAGAAACGTGGCGGCAGCTGTGACCGGGAGCATTCTGTACCGCTTCCTTTATGCCATGATCCTTAAGACCTCCATCGTTCCCATCGAGTGCCTGAAGCTGGTGACAGCGGTGGTGGTGGCCCTGGCCATTGCCTCCCCGTCCTTAAGAGAGTGGGCAGGACTTCAGAAAAAGAAAGCGGAAGCGAAGAAAAGGAGGGGACAGTCATGCTAAAGCTGGACCATATCAGAAAGACCTTTAATCCGGGGACGGTCAACGAAAAGGCAGCCATCCGGGATCTGTCCCTCCATCTGGAGCCGGGAGATTTTGCCACGGTCATCGGCTCCAACGGCGCGGGCAAGTCCACCATGTTCGCAGCCATTGCCGGGAGCTTTATTACGGATTCCGGTTCCATCACCTTAAACGGAAAGGACATTACCTTTGCGCCCGAGTACCAGAGGAGCCGCGTCATCGGCCGTCTCTTCCAGGACCCCTTAAAGGGAACGGCTCCCCATATGACCATTGAGGAAAACCTGTCCCTGGCGTATCTGCGGGCGTCCAGAGGAAGCATTCCCTTCAGCCGGATCTCAAAAAAGGATAAAGAATTTTTCAGAGAGCAGCTTTCCATGCTGGACATGGGGCTGGAGGACCGGATGAAGCAGCCGGTGGGCCTTTTATCCGGCGGCCAGCGCCAGGCCCTGACCCTTCTTATGGCCACCATGGTGCCCCCGCTTTTACTGCTGTTGGATGAGCACACGGCAGCCCTGGATCCGGCCACGGCGGAAAAGGTGCTGGAGCTGACGAAAAAGATCGTGGCAAAAAACCATACCACCTGTCTGATGGTCACCCACAATATGCAGCAGGCCCTGACCATGGGAAACCGGACGCTGATGATGGACGATGGCCGGATCGTGTTCGATGTGAAGGGAGAGGAGCGGTCCCGCATGACTGTGCCGGATCTTCTGGAGAAGTTCCGTATCGGAGCCGGGAAGGAGCTTGATAACGACCGGATCCTTTTGTCGGCGGAGGACTGATCCTGCCGGAATGCATTGGGATCTATATAAAATCCGACCGGTGGGAGCCATGCTGTCCAATACGGTGACGCCCGACGGCTATACGGTCGGAAGCGACGGGGCGTGGATCTAAACAGATGAAAATATAGGAAACCGGCGCGGGGGCTGCGGCCTTTCGCGCCGGTTCCTGCTTACAGGTTTAGGTGGCGGAGCGGACGGGGCTGTGGTATACTTTTATCATGGAATACAGGAGCTGAGGGCAGCAGCAGAGCAGCGCCTGTGGGAGGAACCGGAAGATCTTACCGGAGCGATCCGGAAATATAAAAGGGAGGAAACACCTATGACAGAACAGGAAATGAAAGCGCGTATCGAAAGAAGCAGGGAACTGATCGACTGGTCCAGGGAGGAATACCAGTCGGATCAGACCTTAAAAAAGCCCCAGCCGCCTCTGGTGAAGGCGCCCATGACGGAAAACACCATGGAGCTTCCGAAAAACTTCGGGGATCTGCCCATGGACAAGAGCTTTTTACGGATCCTCCACGACCGGAGGAGCAACCGGGTATTTACCGGCGGCTCCATGGATCTTCTGACCCTGTCCTTTCTTTTGTGGGCCCAGCAGGGGATCCGGGGCATCCGCGGGAACAATTACGCCACTCTGCGGACCGTGCCCAGCGCCGGTTCCAGGCATCCCTTTGAGTGCTATCCGCTGATCCTCAATGTGGAGGGTTTGGAGCCAGGGCTTTATCATTACCTTCCCATGGAGCACAGGCTGGAGTTTTTAAAGTCTGCGGACATAAAGGACGAGGCCTTTGCAGACCGGGTGGTCCAGTCGGTGAGCCGCCAGAAATGGGTCTTAAAGTCCAGTGTGATCTTTTATTACAGCATCGTGCCCTACCGCGGCGAATGGAGATACGCCTTTAATGCGCCCAGGGTCATGATGATCGACGCCGGCCATGTGACAGAAAACCTGTATCTGGCCTGCAGCGCCTTAGATCTGGGGACCTGTGCCATTGCGGCCATGGATTCTCCGGCGGCCTCAGAGATGTTCGGCCTGGACGGAAAGGAAGAATATATTTTCTACTGTGCGCCTGTTGGGACCGTGTCGGAGGAAAACGAGGCTGCGGAGCAGGCCTTTTATGCATTTTTAAAAGAAAAATAATGGAAAGCACGCAGATACGAAAGAAAAGATCCTGTAAAGGGTACACTCTGGTGGAGCTGATGGCCGTCATCGCCATTATGGCGGCGCTGGCGGCGGTCTCCGCCGGAATTTACTCCGGCTATGTGGAACGGGCCAGGGAGGCAGAGCTGTATGAAACGGCGGAGCAGATCAAAAATGCCCTGGCCATATGTGAGGCCCAGTATGGAGAAGCCGGAGGCTCGGACGCGTCGGTGTTCTGGAGCGAGGCATTTTTGGCGCCGCCCAATCATCGGGACAGCGTCCTGTATCCCTATGTGGGAGCAATGACAGAGGACTGTACCGGCTATTCCCTGAAGATAAAGCGGAATGGGGAAGGGCGGTATTTTATTGCTGGTTTTACGTATTCCACGGAAGAATATGAGGTCACATGGAAGAAAAATGATGGGATCACGGTGAAAAAACGGGGGAAATCTTAAAAATTCATTAAAAAAATATAAAATTCTCCTTGCTAAATGAAATGAATACGGGTATAATGTGGAAGATTTAGGCAAAAATAAGATTGAGGAGAAGCGACATGGAGAATCAAAAGAAAACCACCAATTCACTTGCCAGAAGAATGGGAATTTCTCTCATCTGCGGTCTTGCGGCCGGTCTTCTGCTGATGATGTTAAGAGAGAACCTGAACAGCTCCGGCCAGGAGGCCGTCTGGAAGACCATCAACAGTATCCTGTTCCAGGATATCACAGCCGCAGGCGCGGAAAAAGACCTGGGACTTTTTTATATCCTGGGCCAGCTGTTCATCCGCTCGCTGCAGCTTGTGATCGTACCTATGGTATTTACATCCATTACCCTTGCCATTGGCCAGATCTCTGATACGAGAGCCCTTGGAAGGATTTCCTTTAAGACCATCGGCGGATTCCTGGTATGCTCGGCAATGGCCCTGGTCCTGGCATGCGGAGCCGGATATATGATTTACAGCGCCGGCCTTTTTAACATCCAGGTGGATGGTCTGGAGGGACAGGCCGGATCCACCGGTGCCAATCCGTTAAATGTGATCTTAAGCGTGGTGCCGTCCAACGTTGCGGCGACCTTTTCCAGCAATACCTCTGTACTGGCCATTGTATTTCTGGCCGTAACCCTGGGACTGTGCATGAATGCCCTGGGAGAGGAAAGGACCTCTGTATTAAAGAAGCTGATCACAGAGATCAACGACATTGTCGTGGTATTTTTAAACTATGTGGTTACGAAGTTCGGTCCCATTGCCATTTTTGTCCTGCTGTCCAGGACCTTCGCCATCTATGGCATCCACCATCTGAAGCCGGCCATGACGTATGTGGTGGCAACGACCCTTCTTTTGCTGGCCTTCCTGTTTGTGGGATATCCGCTGTTCGTGGCAGCCAGCACCAGGTTAAATCCGTTTAAGTTTGCCAGCAAGATCTTAAAGGTGGCAGTTTTCGGCTTTTCCACTTCATCCAGTGCGGCTACCCTGCCTCTCAATGTGAAGACTACGGTGGAGGAGCTGGGCGTGGACGAAAAGATCGCCTCTTTCGTTCTCCCGCTGGGAATGACCATCAATATGAACGGTACGGCCATCATGCAGGTGGTTGCGACTCTGTTGTCGCCGGCTGCGCCGGATATGACGTGACCTTTGGCCAGCTTGTGGTGGTGGCTCTGCTGGTGCTGATCGCATCGGTGGGGACCCCGGCTGCACCGGGAGCGGGAGCCATCATCCTGTTCACGATCCTGTCCGGCCTGGGCTATGTAAATGACAGCGCGCTTCTGGCGTACAGCCTGATCTTAGCCATCAACCGGCCCATCGAAATGCTCTTAACAGCTTTAAACGTGGTGGGAGATTCTGCCGCCAGCATCTATGTTGCGAAATCGGAAGGGATGCTGGACGAAACGAAATATAATGCATAGATAGAAAAAGAAGGGCGCCGCCTGGTCACTGGTATGGGATCGGGCGGCATCCTTTTTTAAATTTATTTGTTTCTTGATATAATTTCAGTTATACTAATAGATATAAGAAGTGATGCCGTAATATTGGCGATGCAATAAGATGTATTCCAGCAGAGAAAATAGTGGAAAGGATGCATGATCATATGGAAGGAACTGGAATCAGGCAGCAGGTGGTTGATGAAATACGGAGCCTGGCCCAAAAATATGAAGTGAGAAAAGTGATTTTATTCGGTTCAAGGGCCCGGGGAGATTTCAGAGAAAAAAGTGATATAGATCTGGCAGTCGAGGGCGGCGATTTTATCCGGTTTTCCATTGATGTGAATGAAGATACATCAACGCTTTTGAAGTTTGATATAGTTGATCTGGATGAAAAGATCCAGGAGGAACTGATGGAATCGATTCAGAGAGAGGGAAGGGTGCTGTATGAAAAAATTTGATCATTTTAAATCAAATTTGAATGTGCTGGCGTTGGCGGATCAGGAGGACCTGACAAATGAGTTTATTATTGGCGGGATCATAGATAAATTTTTTATTCAGTTCGAGCTTGGCTGGAAGGTTCTGAAAGAGCTGCTGAGCTATGAGGGACAGAGCATTTCCGCCAGCGGCTCACCTAAAATGATATTAAAAACAGCATTTACTATATATGATTTTATCGACGAAAATGTCTGGCTGGAAATGCTGAGAGCGAGAAATGACATGACGCATATTTATGACGCATTGGCGGCCAGACGTTTAGTTGACGCAGTTTTGCAGCGGTATATCCCGGAGTTTCAAAAAATGAAAGAGGGGATCGAATCCTTTTATAAGGATGAAATAGATAATATGTAGAAAACGGCTGTCTATGCAGATAAAATCGTCTGCCGCGATTTTACCTGGAATTTACAAATCTATTACCAGAATACGGTTGACGGAGGGCCCAAAATCCTGTATGTTGGAGAGGTGACGAGAAGAGAGAAGAAAAGAAGAGATAAGAGGAGAAAAGAATTGACGTATAAGGACATCCGGGAGAACAGAGAGGTTCTCGCATATTTGAAAAAAGGAAATGATAATCTTGGGACCATGGGCTTTACGGACCACTCCGGAGCCCACTGCGCCATGGTGGCGGAGCGGGCGGCCATGATCCTTGAAAAATTTGGATACAGCGAGCATGACCGGGAGGTGGCGAAGATCGCCGGTTTCATGCACGATATGGGAAACGCCATCAACCGGCACCGCCATGCAGAATACGGCGCGCTTCTGGCTGAGCAGATCTTATCCAGAACGGACCTGCCCCTGGAGGACCGGGTCACGGTGGTGTCCGCCATTGGAAATCATGACGAATCCACCGGAGGGGCCGTGGACGCCATTTCGGCGGCTCTGATCATTGCGGATAAGACCGACGTAAGAAGAAACCGTGTAAGGAATAAGGACAAGGCCAGCTTTGATATCCATGACCGGGTCAATTATGCGGTCACTGAGGCAAGCCTTACGGTGTGCCCGGAGAAAAATCTGGTGACACTGGACCTGCAGATCGACGAAAATATCTGCTCCATGCTGGAGTATTTTGAGATCTTCTTAGAGAGGATGCTCATGTGCCGCAGAGCTTCGGAGATGCTGGGCGCCAAGTTTAAGATGACGGCCAATGGAAGCAAGATCGTTTAAGGCGGAAGGCCCGCCAGAAAACGACGGCTGAAAACAGGAGGAATATGGAGTTTTATTTTGCCCCCATGGAGGGGATCACCAGTTACACATACAGAAATCTGCATCATAGATTTTTCGGCGGGGTGGAAAAGTATTACACCCCGTTTTTGTCGCCCAGCGCGGAAAACGGCCTGAGCACAAGGGAGTTAAAGGACGTGCTGCCGGAAAATAACGGGGAGATCCGTCCGGTGCCCCAGCTTCTGGTCAATCATCCGGAGGGCTTCCTGAAGGGAGCCAGGCTTTTGCGGGACCTGGGGTACCGGGAGATCAATCTGAATCTGGGCTGTCCGTCGGGAACTGTGACGGCCAAGAAGAAGGGCTCGGGGCTTTTGATGTATCCGGAGGAGCTGGACGTGCTTTTAGACAGGATCTTTTCGGATCCCATGGTGACGGGCGGGGAGATCCTGGTGTCTGTAAAGACCAGGATCGGAAAAAATTCCCCGGAGGAATGGCCGCAGCTCATGGAGATCTATAACCGGTATCCCATTTATGAGCTGACCATCCACCCCAGGATCCAGAAGGACTTTTATAAGAACCACCCGGATCTGGAGGTGTTTTCCAGCGCCCTGGAGGCCAGTAAAAATCCAGTGGTATATAACGGGGATATTTTTACCGCGGCAGATTACAGACGGTTCCGGGAGCAGTTTCCGACGGTGGAACGGATCATGCTGGGCCGGGGGCTCATCATGGATCCGGAGCTGGGAGAGAAGCTTTTAAAAATAGAAGCGGAAGAAATCGGTATGGACGGGACCTGTAAAGGGACGGAGGACGGCCCGGATCTGGCCCGCTTAAGACAGTTCCATGACGCTCTTTTTGAGGCCTACGGGGAGCTGATGAGCGGGGACAGGAACGTGCTGTTCCGCATGAAGGAGCTGTGGGCCCATATGATCGTCCAGTTTCCCGACAGCCCGAAGCTGGAAAAGAGGATCAAGAAATCCACACGCCTTTCAGAATATACGGAGGCGGTGAATGAGCTTTTTAAGGAGGCAGGTCATGGACTATAAGGAACAGATGAAACAGGCCAATGAAAACAATGCGTTTATGATCCATAACGGCGTCCGGGCCGTGGAGCTTTCAGAGACGGCGGCGCGGGTGGAGATGGATCCGGAAAAGACATCCCTGAATTCCATGGGCGGCGTCCATGCGGGACTGATGTTTCTGATGGCGGAGGCGGCTGCGGGGCTTCTGGTGAGAAACGACGGAAGAACGTGTGTGACCATCGATTCCTCCTTCCGGTTCCTGCGCTCTGCCGGTCTGTCAGAGCCTTTGTATGCGGAGGCCAGGGTCACAAAAAGGGGACGGACCGTGTCCTTCTGCCATTCCGGCGTTTATGGAAGGGATTCCGGGAAGCTGTTTGCAGAGGGGGATTTTACGTTCTTCTGCCAGGAATAAGGAGGATGCTCCCGCCGTTCCCGCCGGACCGCGCGTTTTCCTGCGCGCCATGGGGAGGCTGTGAAGAGACCGGGGGGCCAGAACGGGGTCCCGGTTGACATCCGGGAGAAAGCGTGCTAGAATGGGCGGTAACTGACAGGAAGGGGTGAAAGGATGAGAAAATAATCTGCTTTTGATGACATGAAACCTTTAAATGGTATGGGCCGCAGGCTCCATACGTTTTTTTCATGCCGCCAGAAGTGGATTATGTTCTCATAACCCCTTTTTTTCGTGCGTAAATTTACAGATCAATGGCGGGTTGTGGTGCATAATGGAACTGTCTGGCAGCGGGCGGTTCCTTTTTTATGCCTGGAAATGGGATCCGGGCCGTAAGGAGGACCGCAAAAAGGAGGGATTTATATGGCACAGATCCGGGTAAAAGACCTTACATTCTGCTACGACGGAGGCATTGACAACATTTTTGAGGATGTTTCCTTTTCCATTGATACGGACTGGAGACTGGGATTCATCGGAAGGAACGGAAAGGGAAAGACCACGTTTTTAAATCTGCTGCTGGGAAAATACCGATACCAGGGCACCATTGACGCGCCCTCCGGGTTCCGCTATTTTCCATATCTGGTCACAGAACGCCAGATGGGGATGGAGGCCTGGGAATTTATAGATGAGCTGGAGGAGGGATGTGAGCTCTGGCAGGCGGCCCGTGAGCTGGCAGACCTGGGGGAAACGGACGAGATCCTTTACCGGCCCTTCGGCAGCTTAAGTCCGGGAGAACGGACGAAGCTCCTTCTGGCTGTCCTGTTTGCCGGGAATGGAGGCTTTTTTCTCATTGACGAGCCCACCAGCCATCTGGACCTGGAGGCCAGGGAAGCGGTACAGACGTACCTGGCGTCAAAAAAGGGCTTTATCCTGGTGTCCCACGACCGAGAGCTTCTGGACGCCTGTACGGACCACTGCCTGGTGCTGAACCGGAAGACCATTGAGGTGATGAACGGGAGCTTTTCTGTCTGGTGGGAAAACAAGACCCGAAAGGACCAGTTTGCCGCATCGGAAAACGAAAAGCACCTGAAGGAGATCCGGAAGCTTAAAGAGGCCTCGGCCCGGGCCGCCGGATGGGCAGATAAGAATGAGCGCACCAAGATCGGCTACGATCCCATCAAGGAGCATGACCGGGGGAATGGATCGCGCAGCTACATCGGAGCCAAAACGAAGAAGATGCAGAGCCGTGTAAAGCAGATGGAAAAACGGATCGGCCGGGAGATCCGGGAGAAGGAGGGACTGCTGAAGGATCTGGAGGTCCCCGCAGATCTGAAGCTCACAAAGCTGTCCCACCACAAGTCGGTGCTTGTGGAGGCCAGGGATTACAGCATACGGTACAGAGACGCCGGGAGGCCGGTTTTTGAAGGACTGGGCTTTTCCATAGAAAAAGGAGACCGGGCGGCTCTCAGCGGAAGAAACGGCTGTGGAAAATCGACTCTGATCCGGGCGATCCTGGGGAAAAACGGCCAGGGAAGCGGGCTTCTGGATGTGGAGGAGGCCGGCGTCTGCCGGACGGCGGCGGGACTTGTGATCTCCTATATGGGACAGGAGGCCTCAGGCCTTAAGGGGTCCGTCCGGGACCTTTGCCGGGAACGGGGCCTGGACGAAAGCCTGTTTCTGGCGGTCCTGCGCCAGCTGGACTTTGAACGCACCCAGTTCCTTAAAAACATAGAGGATTATTCCGAGGGGCAGAAAAAGAAGGTCCTTCTGGCAGCCAGCCTGGCAACGCCGGCCCATCTTTATATATGGGACGAGCCTCTCAATTATATCGATGTGTTTTCCAGGATGCAGATCGAAACGCTTCTGCTGGAATACCAGCCCACCATGCTGTTTGTGGAGCATGACGCAGGCTTCTGCCGGAGGATCGCAACGAAGACCATCCGGCTCGACGGCTAGATCCCGGTGCATATGGGGCCTCTGCTGTTTCATATACTGATACGACGAAGGCCCTGGGGGCTTTTTCATGGACAAGAGACTGAAAAAAATGACGGCCATATTTTTTCTGGCGGCTGCGGCTGATCTTTTCCTGGCGGCTGTACTCCTGGCTTCCCTGGCCCGACAGAGGGCGGAAGGGGCCGCAGCCCCGGGCACGGGACGGGTGGTGGAGGACGGCGGCTGGGACGGGCCGGGAACGGAGGAGGCCGGAGCCGTGGCCCTGACCTTTGACGACGGTCCCAATGCCCGATATACGGAGGCTCTTCTGGACGGCCTTAAGGAGCGGGAGGTCCGGGCATCGTTTTTCCTGGTGGGCCAGTGCATCGAAGGGAACGAGGATACTGTAAGACGGATGGCAGAGGAGGGCCATCTCATCGGCGTCCACTGTATGGAGCACAGGGATCTGACCCGGGAACCGGAGGAAGAGGCAGTACGGCAGCTCATGGACACCGCCGCCATGATCGGAGCCGTCACAGGGAGGATGCCGGAGTATATACGGCCGCCCTTTGGTAAATGGAGCAGCGGACTCCAGGAGGCGGTTCCCATGGAGACGGTGCTCTGGAGTGTGGATTCGCTGGACTGGAAGCTCCAGGATACAGACCGGATCGTGCGGAGGGTCTTAAAGGATACGGAGGACGGGGATATCATCCTGATGCACGATGAATTCCAGACGTCTGTGGAGGCGGCCATGGAGATCATTGACAACCTTCTGGCAAAGGGCTATACTTTTGTTACGGTAGACGAATTAACCATAGATTAAGAGGAAGACCATGGATTTATTTGATTACATGCGGACAAATACAATGGAAAAGGAGGCGCCCCTGGCTTCACGGATGCGGCCGGCGACCCTGGATGAGGTGGTGGGACAGCAGCATATAATAGGAAAGGATAAGCTGCTGTACCGGGCCATCAAGGCTGACAAACTGGGGTCCGTGATCTTTTACGGTCCTCCGGGAACGGGAAAGACCACCCTGGCAAAGGTGATCGCCAATACCACCAGTTCCCGGTTCTGCCAGATCAACGCCACAGTGGCCGGAAAAAAGGATATGGAGGACATCGTAAAGGAGGCCAAGGATGCCCTGGGCATGTATGGGAAAAAGACCATCCTGTTTGTGGATGAGATCCACCGGTTCAATAAGAGCCAGCAGGATTACCTCCTTCCCTTTGTGGAGGACGGTACGGTGACTCTCATCGGAGCCACCACGGAAAATCCCTATTTTGAGGTCAATAACGCCCTTCTTTCCAGATCCCGGATCTTTGAACTGAAGCCCCTGGAAAAGCAGGATATCAGAGAACTGGTGCTCCGGGCCGTTTATGATGAGAAAAAGGGCATGGGCGCATACGGGGCGGATATCACCGAGGATGCGGCGGATTTCCTGGCGGATGTGGCCAACGGGGACGCCCGGGCGGCCTTAAACGCTGTGGAGCTGGGGATCCTTACCACGAAGCAGTCGGAGGACGGAAAGGTCCATATCACGCTTCCTGTGGCAGCCGAGTGTATCCAGAAGCGGGCCGTCCGGTATGACAAGGACGGGGACAATCATTACGATACGGTCTCCGCCTTCATAAAGAGCATGCGGGGCTCGGATCCGGACGCGGCCCTTTATTACCTGGCCCGGATGCTGTATGCCGGTGAGGATGTAAAATTCATCGCCAGACGGATCATCATCTGTGCCGCCGAGGATGTGGGGAATGCCGATCCCAACGCCCTTACGGTGGCGGTGAGCGCCGCCCAGGCGGTGGAGCGGATCGGTCTGCCCGAGGGCCAGATCCCCCTGGCCCAGGCGGTGGCCTATGTGGCGACGGCTCCCAAGAGCAACGCGGCCTGCCTGGGGATCTTTAAGGCCATGGAGGCGGTGCGGTCGGAAAAAACGCCTCCGGTGCCCGCCCATCTTCAGGATAAGCATTATAAGGGCGCAGAGAAGCTGGGCCATGGCCTGGGATATAAGTATGCCCACGATTATCCCAGACATTATGTGAAGCAGCAGTATCTTCCCGACGGCATGGAAGACTGTGTGTTTTACGAGCCCACAGAAAACGGGTTTGAAAAGCAGATCCGGGAGCATATGGAATGGCTGAAGGGGGAGGGGAAGGACTGACGGTCCTTCCCCCGGGGCCTGGATCCGGAAGAAAACGTAAATTTTTCTTTTCAAGATAGGAAGTTTGAGTTATAATAAAAGCATATCCAGAGCCGGAGGGCATCGCCGGACGGCTGTTATACTTATCTGTCGAATATCTGAAATATCTTGTGAATCCCCAATGATAAACAGCAGAAACAGAAATTAAGGAGAGAATTTATGCGTGAAAAATTAGCGACACTGCCTTTGTCACAGCTTCGCGAGCTGGCAAAGAGTCAGGGAATTAAATACGTGAGCGGACTGAGAAAATCTGAGCTGGTGGACAGGCTGTGCGAGGTGGCAGAAAAGGAAAAAGACGATAAAACAGAGAGCGCGGCTTCCGGCGTCCAGGAACGGACAGCAGGAGACCGCCCGGAGGGAAATGACCGTCCGGCCCGCGTTTATGGAGAACGCCAGGAATCCAAGGGGGATCCAAGAAGCGAGCTCCAGGACCTGGACAGCGGCATTGAGGCATACGGGATCCTGGAGGTGATGCCCGATGGATTCGGTTTTATCCGCTGTGAGAATTTCCTTCCCGGGGAAAACGACGTTTACGTGGCCCCCTCCCAGATCCGGCGTTTTAATATGAAGACCGGAGATATGGTACGGGGAAGCAGGCGGGTAAAGACGGCTACGGAAAAATTCGCAGCCCTTCTTTATGTGACCTCCATCAACGGATATCCCACCTATGTGGTGGAGCGCCGGCCAAACTTTGAGGATCTGACGCCCATCTTCCCCAACCGGCGGCTGAGCCTGGAGGTGAAGAACGGAAGGAATACTACGGCCATGCGGGTCATGGACCTTCTGGCCCCCATCGGAAAGGGGCAGAGAGGCATGATCGTATCCCCGCCAAAAGCCGGTAAGACCACTCTTTTAAAGCAGGTGGCAAAGGCCGTGACCACCAACCATCCGGATATGCATCTGATCATCCTTCTGATCGACGAGCGTCCCGAGGAGGTTACGGATATTAAGGAATCGGTCATCGGCCCCAATGTGGAGGTGATCTATTCCACCTTTGACGAGCTGCCGGAGCGCCATAAAAGGGTTTCCGAAATGGTCATTGAGCGGGCCAAGCGCCTGGTGGAGCATGGCCGGGATGTGATGATCTTGTTAGACAGCATGACCCGCCTTGCCAGGGCCTATAACCTGGTGGTCCCGCCCAGCGGAAGGACGCTTTCCGGCGGTCTGGATCCGGCGGCTCTCCATATGCCCAAGCGGTTCTTCGGAGCGGCCAGGAATATGAGAGAGGGCGGAAGCCTGACGATCCTTGCCACAGCCCTGGTGGATACAGGAAGCCGTATGGACGATGTGATCTACGAGGAGTTCAAGGGAACCGGAAATATGGAGCTGGTCCTGGATCGGAAGCTTTCCGAAAAGCGGATCTTCCCGGCCATCGATATCTTAAAATCCGGCACCCGCCGGGACGACCTTCTGCTGACGCCAGAGGAGGCGGAGGCTGTGGATTCCATCCGCAAGGCCACCAGCTCCATGAAGGCCGATGAGGCGGTGGAGAAGATCCTGGATCAGTTCGCCCGGACCAAGTCCAACCGGGAGTTCGTGGACGTCATAAAGAAAATCAGACTTTTTTAATTGCCCGGAGGAAGATCGTATTATGGAAGAAGAGTCAAAAAATCCCATACAGGTGGCGGAGAAGCTGTTCCGGGTCATCGAGCTTCTGGCAGAAAATGGCCCTATGGGGATCATGGAGCTGAGCGCTTCCCTGGGATTTCATAAGAGCACGGTACACAGGCTGGTGGCGTCCTTACAGCATATGGGCTATATCCGCCAGGACGAGGAATCCTTAAAATATTCCCTGTCCCTGAAATTTTTGGAGATCGGCAGCCGGATCCTGGAGCAGACCAGTATGGCGGCCCTGATCCATCCGTCGTTAAAGCGTCTGTCGGAGCAGACGGGTGAGACGGTCCACCTGGTGAAGCGGGAAGGGACGGAGGCGGTCTATATCGACAAGGTGGAATCCTTCGCCAGCTCCATCCGTATGGTATCCCGGGTGGGAAGCCGGATCCCTCTTTACTGTTCCGGCGTGGGAAAGGCCCTGCTGGCGGAGCTGACGGACCGGGAGATCGGAGAGATCTGGAAAAATTCCCGGATCCGGAAGCTGACGCCCAGGACCATCACAGAGCTTCCCGTTCTCATGGAACGGGTGGAGCAGGTACGGAAAGACGGATATGCGGTGGACGATGAAGAAAACGAGGAGGGCGTCCGCTGCATCGCCGCCAGTCTCAGGGATTACCACAAGGATCCCGTATACGCACTGAGTATTTCGGCCCCGGCCAACCGTATGACCGACCAGCGGATCCTGGAGCTGAAGGAGTATGTGCTGGCTTTCCGGCAGGATCTGTCCCGGAGCCTGGGGCTGGCCGGAAAGTAGAAGTAAGCCCAGGCGGAAGGGAATTATGCCGCAGAAGCGGCCCGCCGCAGGCGAGCTTCTTTCTTGATACACTTGCTTTTTAACGTACTGAAGTTTATAATGAAGGTATGTGAAAAACAGGGGAGGATAAAATATGGAAGGAAATCAAGAAACCAGGATCCAGAAATTCATGGGCGGAAATAAAAAGGGATACCAGACTGCATTTCATATGGCGTGGCCTGCAGTCATGGAGTCCTTTTTTATTGCCCTGGCCGGAATGGTGGATTCTCTGATGGTCAGCTCCATGGGGCCGGAGGCCGTGGCTGCCGTGGGACTTACGACCCAGCCCAAGTTCATCGGGCTGTGCATCTTCATCGCCACCAACGTTTCGGTGTCGGCCCTGGTGGCCAGACGGCGGGGAGAGAAGGACCAGTACGGAGCCAACCAGGTGCTCTTAATGGCAGCGGCCTTTACCCTGGCGGTGGGGACACTGATCAGCATGGCCTGCGTTTTCTTTGCAGATCCCATCATCCGGCTCTGCGGGGCCAACGAGGATACCCAGGCGGGAGCCGTCCGGTATTTCCAGATCATCATGGGCGGGATGATGTTCAACATTATTTCCATGGCCATCAACGCGGCCCAGAGAGGGGCGGGAAACACAAAGATCGCCATGCGCACCAATGTGACCTCCAATGTGGTCAATATGATCGGAAACTACCTGCTGATCCAGGGAAATCTGGGCTTTCCGAAGCTGGGGATCACCGGAGCGGCCCTGGCCACGGTGTTCGGAACGGTCATCGCGTGTCTGATGAGCATTCTTTCGGTCATGAAACGGGATAATTTTGTCAGCCTGCCCTTCATCATAAAGGAAAAGGTGCGGATCACCCTGGAGCCGGCAAAAAATATGTTCAAGGTGGCCTCCAGCGTATTTGTGGAGCAGATCTTCATGCGGATCGGCTTCCTTACGGTCTCCATCATGGTGGCAAAGCTGGGGACCGACGCCTTTGCGGCCCACCAGGTGGGAATGAACGTCATGAGCCTTTCCTTTTCCTTTGGAGACGGGATGCAGGTGGCGGCGGTGGCCCTCTGCGGCAGGAGCCTGGGAGAAAAGCGGCCGGATCTGGCCCAGATGTACGGCACCATCTGCCAGAGGATCGGCAATATGATCTCCATTGTGCTGGCGGTCCTTTACACCACCCTGGGCACCTGGTATTTTCATCTGTTTTTCGATGAACCCCACCTGGTGGCCATGGGGGTGGAGATCACCCGTGTCCTGACCTTCATCGTCCTTCTCCAGATCGCCCAGGTGATCTACATGGGCTGTTTAAGGGGAGCCGGTGATGTGGTATTTACCACCATTGCCTCCACCATCAGCATCACCTTCGTCCGTCCCATCCTGTCCTATGTGTTCTGCTATGCCTGCGGACTGGGGTTAGTAGGGATCTGGCTGGGGATCCTGGGAGACCAGACCTCCAGGCTTCTTCTTACCACCTGGAGATTTAAGAGCGGCCGGTGGATGAAGATCGAAATCTAAAAAAAACATAAGAATTGCGAAAGTTTTGTGAACTTCCTTGACGGTCCGCGGTTTGCGTGATAGGATAAGCACTGTACAAAAAGGTGACAAGTTGTCACTATAAGAGAGCGGATAATTTTCCTCGGATACAGGAAGAATAGAGGAAAAGAAACGGATCATCAAGGAAAGAGACGGTGTAAGAAAACAATGGACAGCAAGGTACAGGACAACAATAAAATGGCGACAGCTCCATTGGGGAAGCTGATGACAGAGCTGGCAGTTCCCACGGTATTTGCCCAGCTTGTGAATCTTCTTTATAATATGGTGGACCGGATCTACGTGGGCCGGATCCCGGAGGTGGGCCATCTGGCCCTGGCCGGGCTGGGAGTCACCTTCCCGGTGATCATCCTGATCTCCGCCTTTGCGGCCCTGGTGGGAGCCGGGGGAGCGCCCCAGGCAGCCATCTGTATGGGAAAGAAGGATATGAAGGGGGCCGAGCAGATCCTGGGGAACTGCATCACGGCCCTGTGCATTCTGGCAGTGGTCTTAAGCGTATTCTTTTATGCGGTGAAGGAACCGCTGCTGATGCTGTTCGGAGCCAGTGAACAGACCATCGGCTACGCCAACAGCTATCTGGGGATCTATCTTCTGGGCACCATTTCCGTGCAGATCGCCCTGGGATTAAATACGTTCATCAACTGCCAGGGCTTTGCAAAGACGGGAATGAAGACCGTGCTCATCGGCGCTGTGTTAAATATCATCCTGGACCCGATCTTCATTTTCGGCTTCCATATGGGTGTCCAGGGAGCGGCTCTGGCCACCATCTTAAGCCAGACTGTTTCGGCTGTCTGGGTGCTGTCCTTCCTCTGCGGAAAGAAGAGCATCTTAAGGGTCAGAAAAGAAAATCTGAAGATAAAAAAGGCGGTCCTGGTCCCGGTACTGGCCCTGGGAGCGTCCCCGTTCATCATGCAGGCCACGGAATGCCTGGTGCAGCTGACGTATAACTCTGGAATGCAGCATTACGGGAATGACTACTATGTGGGGGCCATGACCATCCTGTTTTCCATCATGCAGATGCTGTTCCTGCCTCTGTCCGGACTGACCCAGGGTGCCCAGCCCATCATCAGCTATAACTTCGGAGCCGGGAACCATGAGCGGGTGAAGAAGGCCTTTAAGCTGCTGTTTGCAGCGGGAGTCGGTTTTTCCCTGGTGGGGACGGGAGCTGTGCTTTTATTCCCCCAGGTGTTCATCCGTCTGTTTTCGGACAATGCCCAGGTGATCGAGATCGGCATTTACGCGGCCAGGATCTATCTCTTTGGTTTTCTGATCATGGGAGCCCAGATGGCCTGCCAGCAGACCTTTCTGGCCCTGGGACAGGCGAAGATCTCCGTATTCCTGGCGCTTTTACGGAAGGTGATCCTTCTGATCCCTCTGGCCATCCTTCTTCCGAAGCTTGGCATGGGCACCGACGGACTGTTTTACGCAGAGCCCATTGCGGATCTCATTGCCATCGTTACCACCGTGGTCCTGTTCGCACGGAATTTCAACAAGATGCTGTACCAGCATGCAGATACGAAAGTGAAAAAGTAAAGGAGAATATTTATGGGAACAACAGACGGCGGAAAAACGCCTGGAAAGCAGCCCTCACAGCAAAGCCCCAAGGGCCTGATCTACTATTTCCTCACCATATTTTTAGTGACCATGCTGTTAAATGCCCTGGTCTTCCCCAATGTGATGGAAGAAAAGGTCATGGAGGTCAATTACAATGAATTCCTGGCCATGGTGGACGCGGGAAAGGTGGTCCAGGTGGAAAAGGACACGGACCAGATCATGTTCCTGGCCACCGATGCCCAGGGAAAGGAGCAGATCTATAAGACCGGCCTCTGGGAGGACGAGGCGCTGACCAACCGGCTCTATAAGGCGGGAGTCACCTTCGGAAAGGTGATCCCTCATAAGGAATCGGCCCTGATGAATTTCCTGACCACCTGGATCCTGCCCTTTGGACTCATGTTCTTAATGGGCCATTTCCTCAGCCGGATGATGGCCAAGCGCATGGGCGGGAACGCCATGACCTTTGGAAAGTCCAACGCCAAGATCTATGCGGAAAATGAGACGGGAAAGACCTTTGCCGATGTGGCCGGAGAGGAAGAGGCTAAGGAGGCCTTAAAGGAGATCGTGGACTTTCTGCACGACCCGAAGAAATATGCAGACATCGGCGCAACGCTTCCCAAGGGAGCCCTTCTGGTGGGCCCTCCGGGAACCGGTAAGACGCTTCTGGCAAAGGCTGTGGCAGGAGAGGCCCATGTGCCGTTTTTCTCCATCTCCGGCTCGGAGTTTGTGGAGATGTTCGTGGGCATGGGAGCGGCCAAGGTCCGCGACCTGTTTAAGCAGGCCAACGAAAAGGCCCCCTGTATCGTATTCATCGACGAGATCGATACCATCGGTAAAAAGCGTGACGGCAGCGGCATGGGCGGAAACGACGAGAGAGAGCAGACCTTAAACCAGCTCTTAACAGAGATGGACGGCTTTGACGGAAAGAAGGGCGTTGTGATCCTGGCGGCCACCAACCGGCCCGAATCCCTGGACCAGGCGCTGTTAAGACCGGGCCGTTTTGACCGCCGGATCCCGGTGGAGCTGCCGGATCTTAAGGGCCGTGAGGCGATCCTCAAGGTCCATGGCCGCAGTGTAAAAATGGACGATACTGTGGACTTCAACGCCATTGCCAGGGCAACCTCCGGCGCCAGCGGTGCAGAGCTTGCCAACATCGTCAACGAGGCGGCCTTAAGGGCCGTGCGCCTGGGCCGCAGAGTCGTCTGCCAGGCAGATCTGGAGGAGAGCGTGGAGACGGTCATCGCCGGATACCAGAGAAAGGATGCGGCGGTGTCTGAAAATGAGAAGAGGATCGTGGCCTACCATGAGATCGGCCACGCCCTGGTGGCTGCCTGCCAGTCCAACTCGGCTCCGGTCCACAAGATCACCATTATCCCCAGGACCAGCGGCGCTCTGGGCTACACCATGCAGGTGGAGGCCGGGGAACGGTTCTTAATGAGTAAGGAAGAAGCCTTAAATAAGATCGCCACCCTCACCGGAGGCCGCGCGGCAGAGGAATTCATGTTCCATTCCATCACCACCGGCGCTTCCAACGACATCGAGCAGGCCACAAAGCTGGCCAGGGCCATGGTGACCCGGTACGGTATGAGCGAGCAGTTCGGAATGGTGGCCTTAGAGACCGTGACCAACCAGTATCTGGGCGGAGACACGTCCTTAGCCTGCTCGCCGGAAACGGCCAGGGCCATCGACGAGGAGGTCATTAAGACCGTGAAGGAGCAGTACGGGAAGGCCATGGAGATCCTTAAGGAACATGCGGGAAAACTCAATGAGCTTTCGGCTTATCTTCTGGAAAAGGAGACCATTACCGGCGAAGAGTTCATGGAAATTTTAAACCGATAGGATATTTTTTGTTTACGCATCCCTGGAAGTAGTGTATACTGACAGCAGGAGGGGATCAGATGAGAAAACGAATCTGCCCGTACTGCGATCAGGAGCTGGAAGGCCGCTACTGCCGGGGATGCCGTCGTTTTGTGAAAACGCCTCTGATCGTGGACGTGAATTATTATTTAAATGAAAGACATCCGGCCTCAGAGGAGAACTGCCAGTACCACGGGGATCTGCATACCGGGGAAATGGAAGTCAGGCCGGACCACAGAGCTTCGTATGAGGATGTGGAAAAGGCCGGATGGCCGGGAGGGAAGGCCGCTGCTGCGCCTAAGGCCAAGACCGGAAAGAACGGAAAGTCTGGAGGGAAGGCTTCCGAGGCGCAGGTATCCCGGAACCAGAGCACAGGCTCTGGCCGAAGTGCGTCCCGGCCAGGCCGGGGATGGGCCCCAGTGTGGATCCTGGCCGCAGCCGCGGCAGCTGTGATCATGGCCTCTGGCGGGATGGTCATGAACAGTATAAGCCATATGGTCCCGGACTTGGAGCCGGAGCCAGTATATCCGGAGGCGGGATCCTGGGATGAGGGGATCTCGATCGAGGAGGTGTGGCCGGAGGAAACAGCGGCCGGGGAGCAGGAGCTTTCAGAGGAGGAGGTCCGGGCTGCGGGGATCCGGTGCAATGGCTACGGCCACCTGGACGTAAACGGCGATGATCTGCAGGCGGACCTGGAGGGCCTGGCCGCAGACCATGGCCTGGCAGTGGAGGAGCTGGGCCGGACCAGCGCTAACTTTGCCTTTGGGGAGTTCACCAATTATGAGGTCCGGTATGACTATGTTCTTACAGGAGAGGACGGCTGGTACCGGGGCGTGACCCTGAGCCTGGACACCGGCGACGGCAGCCTCCACGGCATACAGGTCTCCGCAGATAACCTGGAGGCCATGTACCAGCTTCTGGATATGGTCATGGAGCTTCTGAAGGAATCGGGAGCTGTTTCTGAAAATCCCGGCGGCCAGATGGTCTTTGAGACCGTAGTTATGGAAGGCGGACTGGAGGACGGGATCACCGGAGAGGTGATGTACCAGGGCCTGGAGGCCTGGGCAGCCTATGATGACAGCGGCAGCGGGGAATTCTGTATGCTGAGCCTTTACGCGCCGGAAGAGGGCGAAACGGTCTAGGGAAGGAAACGATGCCTAAGAAACCGCCCCGGGCGAAAAAGCTCTGCGGGGCAGCAGATAAAAAGGAGGAACCATAAGATGATCAGAATGATAGGAAACCATATCTGCAAGGACTGTGTATCAGCCATGGAGGTGATCCAAAGGGAGCGCCTTCCCATTGAATTCCACGATATGGAAAAGGCCCTGGACTATGTGAAGGAATTCTTAGAGATCCGCGAGGGAAATCCGGAGCTTTATAAGGAGGCCCGGGAAAACAACCAGATCGGGATCCCTGTATTCGTTTTAGAAGACGGTACAGTCACCATGGATTGTGACGCGGCCTTTGAGGCGGCCAGAAGGGCGAAGAAACCGGCAGTGGTGATGGTGGGGAGCCACCTCTGCAAGGCCTGCCGGAACCGCCTGGCGGAGCTTAAGGAGGAAGGGCTTCCGGTGGAGTTCCATGATATCGTGGAGAATTTAAACGATATGCGCCTGTATCTGAGGATCCGGGAAAACCACCCGGAGCTTTACGATGAGATCCGGAAAGAGGGACGGGTGGGGATCCCGGTATTCATCCTTCCCGACGGTACGGTCACCAATGATTTTGAGGCAGCCAGAGAGGCGGCCAGGAGCTTAAAATAATAAAGGAGATTTTTTTTATGAATTTTGAAGAATTACAGATGAAGCGGGAGAGCTGCCGGGTGTACGCAGACCGTCCCGTGACGAGGGAACAGCTGGTCCATCTGGTGGATGTGGCCCGCTTTGCCCCCAGCGCCTGCAATTCCCAGCCGTGGCATTTTATCCTTGTGGATGAGCCGGAGAGCCGTGAAAAGGTGGTGGAGGCCTTTGATGACAACGGCCTTACGGGCTGTCCCTGGGGAGCCAGCGTCCCGGCCTTTATCCTGATCTGCGAGGAAAAGGCCCAGTATAAGCCGGGAGTGGAGGAGCATTACGGCCCCCAGCATTTTGCCCAGATGGATATCGGGATGGCGGCCATGGGGATCTGCTATGAAGCCGCTTCCATGGGGCTGGGAACGTGCATCATCGGCACCATGAACCAGGAAAAGCTCCACAGGTCCTTCGGGATCCCCGAGGAGCGTCCGGTGCGCCTTATCATCACCGTGGGATACCCGGCCAATGAGGGCGCGCCCAGAAAGAAAGCGAGAAAGGATCTGGATGAGATCGTGACCTATAACCAGTGGTAGGAGTCCCGGGCCGTATGGCCCGGACTGGCGGGAGCCTGTAAAAAAATGAGCTGCGGATGTCTGTCATACAGACCTGCAGCTCATTTTACCTTTCTAAAAACTCTATAAATTCTATAAAATCTGTTCCCTTCCCATTGACAATATGACAGGGTGTCACTATAATGATGACGAGTTGTCACTTTGAAAAATCAGAACTTATGAAAAGAGGGATCATATGCCGACAGAGCGGTTTAAGAGGCTGCCGGAGGAGAAGATCGAGGCCATACGGCGAGCGGGGATCCAGGAATTTACGCGGATGTCCCCGGAATCCGCGTCCATCAACCGGATCATCCAGGAGGCGGATATTTCCCGCGGAAGCTTCTATACATATTTTGAGAGTAAATACGATCTTCTGCGGTGGCTCATCAGCGACCGGGTTCGGGAGCACAACGATTTTTACGTCCAGGATATGGAGGAGAACGGCGGGGATATCTGGCTGACCCTTTCCCGGTCCCTGGAGCATACCATCACCCATGCCAATGACGGCGGATTCATGGGAATGATCACAAAGCTCATCGAGAGCAAGACATTTTTTGACCTGTTTAAGGAAAGCGTCAAGGGTGAAAAAGGGGAAGATCATATGGAATGCAAGCGGTCCTATCTGGACCGGATCTACGGTCTCCTGGACCAGGGCCGGTTCCCTATGGATTTTATAACCTTTACAGATCTGATGGATCTCCATGCCATCACTATGATGATGGCTTTAAAGAAGAAGCTGAACGGGGAATGCGGGGCAGAGGAGGCCATGGACTTTTATAACAGGCGCATCAATCTTCTGAGATACGGCGTCTGTCCTCGGAGTGCGGAACAGGAAAAAACAGAATAAAAAAGAGGAGAATAAAAATTATGAAAAAACTGGCAAAAGCAGTGACAGCAGTTCTGGCCGTGGGAGCGCTGGGGACCCTGGTGTTCATGCGTATGACGAAGAAGGAGGAGCCCATGGAGGCGGTTCCGGATCCATCGGTCCAGGTGGAAAACCCTGCGGCAGATACCATTTCCATCTCCACGGATCTGACAGGAACCGTGGAGCCGGCGGATGTGGTCTATGTGGCGGCCATGGGAAGCGGAGAGGTCCTGGAGGTTTATGTAAACCAGGGAGAGATGGTGGAAAAGGACCAGACGCTTTTTAAGATCGACAATAAGCAGCTGGAATCCGCCAGGATCCAGTTAAATACGGCCAAGGTATCCTTAGACGATGCCCAGACCAATTTAAACCGGATGAAGGTCCTTTATGACAGCGGGGATATTTCTGCCCAGGCCTACGAGCAGGTGGTCAACGGCGTGTCCATGGCGAAGCTCCAGTACGACGGGGCCAGGCTGAATTATGACATACAGCTGGAGAACAGTACGGTGACAGCGCCCATCAGCGGTCTTCTGGAGAGCTTTGATGTGAAGGTCCATGACATGATGGCCGCAGGCTCTGTGGCAGCGGTGATCTCCGGAGCGGGCAATAAGTCCGTGGCATTTTCCGTCAGCGAGCGGGTACGGGAGGGACTTCATCCCGGAGACGCCATGACCGTGGAAAAGAATGGAACGGAATATAACGGCGTGATCACGGAGATCGCCACCATGGTGGACCAGCAGACCGGTCTTTTTAAGATCAAGGCCAGCCTGGAGGGGGCCGATGCCCTGGCCACTGGCACGGTGGTGAAGCTTTCTGTTATCTCAGAAAAGGCAGAAAACGTCATGACGGTCCCGGTGGACTGTGTTTCTTACAGCGGCGGCCAGGCCTATGTATATACCTATGACCAGGCGGCGGGAACTGCCCGCAAGGTGGCCATCGAGGACGGGCTCATCGGCTCAGAACGGATCCAGGTGCTTTCGGGCCTGGATTACAGCGACCAGGTGATCACCACCTGGACGAAGGAGCTTTATGAGGGAGCTCCGGCGCAGCTGGCAGAGGGGGCCGGTACAGACGCTGAAACATCCCTGGACGGCGGAGAGAGCGCTGGAGCCGGGGAGAGTCCGGAGGGCGGGAACGGAGAAGCGCCCATGACAGACGCTCCAGGGGAACCGGCAGCAGATGCAGCAGCCGGAGATGCAGAGGCACCGGAGCCGGCGGCAGAAGAGACATCCGCAGAAGAGACATCAGCAAACGCTCAGTAAGGAGGCACAGATATGGGTTTGACAAAACAGGTATTAAGGCGGCCGGTCACAACGGTCCTGGTTGTGCTGTGCCTCATCGTCTTCGGTCTTTCCTCTGTATTTTCCTCGAAGCTGGAGCTTACGCCGGAAATGGAGATGCCCATGCTGGTGGTCAACGCCGTTTATCCGGGAGCCAGTCCCGAGGATGTGGAGGAGCTGGTCACAAAGCCCATCGAGGATGAGATCGGCACTCTGACGGGCGTGGACACCATCACCAGCATGTCCGCAGAAAACTTCGGCCTGGTGCTCTTGCAGTACGAGTACGGCAAAGACATGGATAAGGCCTACGACGATCTGAAGAAAAAGCTGGACGGCCTGGCAAATGAATTCCCGGAGGACGTGCAGACGCCCACCATCATCGAGATGGACATCAACGATACTCCGGCCCTCACCCTGGCGGTCAACAATGAGCAGACGGATAACCTTTACAACTATGTGGACAGCCGGATCGTTCCGGAGTTTGAGAAGCTGTCCTCTGTGGCCAGCGTGGACGTCAGCGGCGGCCAGGAGGAATATATTAAGGTGGAGCTGATCCCGGAAAAGCTGGCCCAGTACCATCTGAACATGAACACCATCGCCCAGTGCGTGGGCTCCGCCGATTTTTCCATGCCCATCGGCAGCACCACTGTGGGAAACAAAAAGCTTTCTGTGACCTCGGGCACTGATTTCGATACCATTGAGCTTTTAAAGAAGATCCCCATTACCCTGGGAAACGGAAACATCATCTACCTGGAGGACGTGGCGGAGGTTTACAGCACTCTGGAGGAAAAAAGCAGCATCGGCCGTTATAATGGCAAGGACACCATCGCCCTGGGCATCAAGAAAAACCAGGAGAGCAGCAACATGGAGGTGTCCAGGGATGTGCTGAAGATCGTGGATGATCTGAAGGCTGATGACCCGGCTCTGGAGGTGGTGGTCATCAACGACAGCAGCGAATCCATCTCCAGCTCCCTGGAAAGCGTGTTCCAGACCATGATCATGGCCGTTGTGGTCTCCATGGTCATTATCTGGCTGTTCTTTGGCGACATGAAGGCATCCCTGATCGTGGGAACCTCCATTCCCGTGTCCATCCTGGCGGCCCTGATCCTTATGAAGGCCATGGGCTTCTCTCTGAACGTCATCACTCTGTCCAGCCTGGTCCTGGGCGTGGGAATGATGGTGGATAACTCCATTGTGGTGCTGGAGAGCTGCTTTAGGAATACAAAGGGGGGAGGCTTTGTGGAGGCCAGGAATGCGGCCTTAGACGGTACAAAGGCCGTTCTGGAATCCATCATTGGCGGTACGGTCACTACCTGCGTCGTGTTCATCCCCCTGGCGCTGATCAAGGGTATGAGCGGACAGATGTTCAAGCCTCTGGGCTTTACCATCGTATTCTGTATGGTGGCATCCTTGATCTCCGCCATGACCATCGTACCTTTATGCTATACCTTTTACCGTCCGAAAGAAAAAACAGAAAATCCGGCTTCCCGGATGCTGCGGGCCATGCAGGACGGCTACCGGAGCCTGGTGAGGAAGCTCCTGCGCCACAAGGCCCTGGTAATGATCACTTCGGTGGTCCTTCTGGTCCTGTCCTTTATGATGGCCGGACAGCTGAAGATGGAGCTGATGGTGGCTGACGACCCAGGCATCATCGGGATCACCGTGGAGACCCAGCCGGGACTGACCATTGACCGGGTCAACGATGTGCTGGTGAAGGTGGAGGATTATATCACGAAGGATGCAGACCTGGATTCTTATATGCTGTCCTACGGAAGCTCGGGGCTTTCCATGGGAGGAAGCGGCGCATCCATTACAGCCTATTTAAAGGATGATAAATCCAGAGAGACAGACCAGGTATTAAAAGAATGGAAGCGGGAGCTGCAGAAGTGGCCGGACTGCTCCATTTCCCTGGAAAAGCAGAGTTCCCTGGGCTCCACCATGACCATGAACCAGGCGGACCAGGTGAGCTACATTTTAGTCAGCACCCAGTACGATGAGCTGAAGGAGGTATCTGACGCCATTGTGGAAGAACTTCAGGCCAGACCGGAGGTGACCCATGTCCATTCATCCCTGGAAAATGACGCGCCTCTGGTGAAGATCTCTGTGGATCCGGTGAAGGCATCAGCAGAGGGACTGGCTCCGGCCCAGGTGGCCGGCCAGGTCTATGCCATGCTGAGCGGGACAGAGGCCACCACTCTGAACGTTAACGGAAACGACTTAAGCGTAAAGGTGGAATACGGGGATGACCAGTACGATACCATCGACAAGCTCCAGGGCATCGTCCTTCCCACGGCCACAGGAAGCATGGTGGCACTGACCGATATTGCAGAGATCGGCTTCAAGGACAGCCCCCAGAGCATCATGAAGAGCGACAAGCAGTACCAGGTGACTATTTCCGGCCAGCTGACCGACGAGGCGGATCTCTCCACAGACGGGAAGCTCCGGGAGGAGGTCATCGGGAAATACTTAAATGCATCAGTCTCCATGCAGCAGAATACCATGGACGAGATGATGAATGAGGAATTCTCTTCCCTGGGCCAGGCCATTGCCATTGCCGTGTTCCTGGTATTTGTGGTCATGGCGGCCCAGTTCGAGTCACCCAAGTTCTCCATCATGGTAATGACCACGATCCCGTTCTCCCTGATCGGAGCCTTCGGCCTCCTCTGGCTGGCAGACAGTCCCATCAGCATGGTGAGCCTCCTGGGCTTCTTAATGCTAGTGGGAACGGTGGTAAACAACGGTATCCTCTATGTGGACACCGCCAACCAGTATCGGAATGAAATGGATCTGGACGAGGCGGTGATTGAGGCCGGAGCCACCCGTATCCGTCCCATGCTGATGACGACCCTCACCACCATCGTGGCCATGATCCCCATGGCCCTGGCCTACGGCGATGCGGGAGAGATGATGCAGGGCCTGGCTCTGGTGGATGTGGGCGGCCTCATCGCCTCCACAGTCCTGGCGCTCCTAATGCTGCCGGTCTATTACAGACTCATGAACCGGAAGCCCAAGGAGGAGCCGGACTACGACTGATAAGGGCGTAAGATCATAAGAAAAGGACCAGAAACGAAAGAAATCGTAAGAGAAAATTTATTGCGTTTCCGGTCCTTTCTGTATATGCTTAAAAAGGGAAAGAAGGGAGGAAGATCCCATGAAGGATATACGACCATGGAAAAAAACAGGGTTCCTGGTTTTTGCAGCGGCCCTGGGCGGGATCATAAGCGTTCCCGGGACCGGTCTTCTGACGGCACGGGCCACGGTGGCAGTCCAGGAATCGCCTGTGACGGAATATGACGAGGCCGCACTGGCCAGCTTTGCAGACGATACCCTGGAATACTGGGAGATCCCGGGACTGGTGGAGCGGTATAACAGCGCTTACCAGAAACAGCTGGACCAGTTCTATTATAATCCGGGAAGCTCCACGGGACTCACAAAGGACCAGCTTTTAAGCGTGGCAGAGACCCTGCGCCAGGAGGCGGAGACCCTGGCGGATACGGCAGAGGATGAGAAGGACAGCATCACGAAGCAGGAGTATGAGGAGTACAGGAACAACGTGCGGATCCTCCGGGCCAGGGCAAAGGATCTGGAGGACGCGGCCAAAGGCCGGTCTGCCTCGGGGGCTTCGGCCCTAAGGGCCCTGCGGATCTCAAAAAACAACACAGTGAAGACTGTGAACGCCATGATGCGGGACCATGAGACCCTGGAGCTTAAGACGAAGGCGGCGGAAAAGTCCCTGGAAATGGCGGAGCTTACGTATGAGGCGGCAAAGCGCCAGATGGAGCTGGGGCTCTATTCGGCAGAAAACGTGCTGGCGGCGGAGGAGGCCTTAAATTCTGCCCGGGCGGCGGCTTCTTCGGCAGAAAATGAAGAGAAGGATCAGAAGCAGACGCTGATCCGGATGCTGGGCTGGCGTTACGATGCAGACCCGGTGATCCAGCCGGTGCCGGAGCCGGATCTGGCAAGGATCGCATCCTATGATCCGGCGGCAGATATCAGCAAGGCCATTGAGAATAATGTGACCCTTTACGACACCAGGATGGCGTCGTCCTCGTCCCAGGGAGGGGCTGTGGCCAAGGCCCGGACCATTAAGGACCAGGAAAATGAGGTGCGGACCAGCCTGGACCTCTTATATAAGGATGTGCTCCAGAAGCAGGCGGCCTATGAGGCGGCAAAGACCAAGTTTGCGGCCGATGGGGCCGACAAAGCTGCGGCAGACCGGAAAAACGCCCTGGGTATGATGAGTCGCCAGGAATATCTGACGGCGGAAAGCGCCTATCTGGCGGCGGAGGCGGAATTTACGGAAGCCAGCCTGGCTTTAACGGGAGCCATGGAGGACTACGAATGGGCCGTAAAGGGCATGATGGAGCTGGCCTCGGGAGCCCAGGGCCAGGGAGCCATGTAGCGGGCGGGACCCGGAAAGGAATGATAGAATGATGAGAAAAATGACGATGGGAAGACGGGTGATCCCGGCGGCGCTGGCTGTTTCACTGGCCTGGACCGTACCGGCGTACGCGGAGGAGTTTGTGCCGGGGCCGGGACAGCCCTACGACGACGCTACTATGGCGCGGATCCAGGACAACGTCCTGGAATATGAGGAGATCGGACTTCTGGTGGATACTTATAACCCGACGTTAAAAAACGTAAAGGATACGTATTCGGATACCAAGGACGATTATAAAGATGTGGATAAATTGAAGAACCAGATCATGGAAGGCTCCGGCAGCCTGGCGGACCAGGCAGGGCAGCTTTCCGGTATGGCCGGCACCTTTGAGGATCTTCTGGGATACCAGAATATGGTAACGCCGGGAACGTACGCGGAGCTGGTGTACTCCTCGGAGGTTTTGTCCCAGCAGGCAGAGCAGATGACGCTGTCGGCCGATTCTCTGTCCGCAGTGACGCCGGAGATGCTAAAGGTAAAGATGGTGGACAGTACCCGGGCGGCACTGGTATCCGGGGCCCAGAGCGCCATGATCGGCTATGAGCAGCTTCTGCTCCAGAAGGAGAGCCTGGAGGATTCCATCGCCCTCCTGGAGGAGGTCTATAAGTCCACCCAGACCCAGGCGTCCCTGGGACTGGCAACGGAAAACGCAGTGCTGACGGCCAGACAGAACCTAGAGTCAGCCCAGGCCGGAAGGCTCGCCATGGACGCCAGCGAGGTGAAGCTGCGCCAGAGCCTGTGTACGCTCCTGGGATGGGAGTATAACGGGAATCCGGAGATCCGGAAGGTGCCGGAAGCAGATCTTTCCCGGATCGGCGCCATGGATCCGGCAGCCGATAAACAGGCGGCCATCGACAATAACTACACTTTAAAATACAACCGTCTGAGCTATGAGCAGCTTACAGACGGCTCTGTGGAGCAGCAGAATATGGCCCGTACCATTGAGGACCAGACGGCGGCCATTTCCTCATCCCTGGAAAACCTGTATAACCAGGTGCTCCAGAAGAGAAATGAATACCAGACTGCCGTGGCAGCCCTGGAGCTGGAAAAGACCAGGATGGAGGCGGCGGACCGGAAAATGTCCGTGGGCACCATCGGACGTCTGGAATACCTCCAGCAGAAAAATTCCTATGCGGCAAAGGAGACGGCTGTGAAAACGGCAGATCTGGCCCTGTTCCAGGCCATGGAGACGTATGACCAGGCGGTGGAGGGGAATCTGAGCGTGTCCTAGGAAGAAAATGACCGGAAGGGAGGGAGCTGGTATGAGTGAAGATCAGTTCAGTGCAATGCTGGCGATTATTGTGCCGCCTGTTATTGAGCAGATCACGAAAAACAGTAATGTGGACGGTGAGAAGGCAATCTCCCGTTTTTATCAGTCCAGGCTCTATCAGGAGCTTTCGGATGAAACGTCCAAGCTGTGGCATTATGGCCCCATGACCCTGTATACCATGTATCAGGACGAGCTTTTAACAGGCTCCTATGATTACCCGGAGGAGGCATAAGCGATGAGCAGAGAATTAGCGTTCCTGGTCTACTGCATGGAGCGGTACCGTCATTTTAAGGGACTCTCCGGTGCGGATGTGGCAAGGCTCTTTGATGAACATGGTGTTTACAGATATATTATAAAGTATTTTGAATCACTCCATACAATGGGAGACCATTGTATCGTACAGGATATTGACGATTATATCAGCGGCAGTTCAGATTAATTCCTCCTGCCGAGTATTTCCGCCAGCTTAAACCGTACCGTAACGCGGGGCAGAGCGTCCTCTGACGCCCTCTGTCCCGTTTTTTCATGCCCGGGAAGGCGGAGTGCGGACGGGTGCCTGGCCCGCATGAGGGCGGAAAAATCGTCCTCGGGAAGCAGGGCCTTCAGCTGGTCCCTGGAGTCCTCCGGCATCACGGCGTGGGTGCTGTCCACATAGCAGAGGGAGGGATAGAGGACGCACCAGAAATTTTTCCCCTTTCCTTCCCCTAAAAGCACCCGGACCGCGTCGTAGGTCCCCGCCGGGAAGGTCATGTCCCCGTAGGTTTTTTCCGGGAACAGACACCGCTCCAGGCGGATATCCGCGCCATAGGAGAAGCCGCGGCTTTTCATGTATGCTTCCGCCGTCTCCTCCAGAAATGCTTTATGCTCCAGGATGTAGGAGGCTGTCTGGTCTTTTGTAAGGCCGTCTCCCGCCTCTGTCCCGGGTCCTTCCGGCGGAGGATCTCCTGCGCCCTGCTCCGGCCCCTGCGCCGTTTCTGATTCCAGGCCCTGGCGGATGGTATCCAGAAGGAGGTCCTTTACCTCCAGCTTCAAAGCCTGGTCTTTAGGGGAATCGCTGTTGGCCAGCACATGGAACCGCAGGACCTTTGGCGCGATCCGCGAGGCCAGGGCCTCCTCCTTTCTCCTCAGACCGTTCATGGCCGTTAAAAAGACCATCAGTGCCAGTGTCATGGACAGGCAGATATACCATTTCTTTTTCATGAGCTCCTCCAGTTTTTTATACGATTTTGCTATTTGTAATTATTGCCTGTTGTGCTATAATTTAAACGAATTGACGCCGCGGAGAGAACAGGCGAGGGAGGAGATCCTCCGTCCGGCCCATGGAAGGCTCTTCCGGCCCATCAACCATGAAAGGAAGCAGCAGATCAATATGGAAAAATTAAATGTGGTAGCCCTGTTTGGCGGGCAGTCTTCGGAGCATGTGGTCTCCTGTATGTCTGTCCAGAATGTGGCAGCCAATATCAATAAGGAAAAATACAATGTGATCCTGGTGGGGATCACAGAGGAGGGCCGCTGGCTTAAGGTGGACTCTCTGGATGAAGTGAAAAATGACACCTGGAGGACCAGCGGCTCCAGAGCCGTTCTTTCCCCGGACGCCACAGAAAAGGTCTTATGGGTGATCCGCCACGGAAAGGCAGAAAAGATCCCGGTGGACGTGGTGTTCCCGGTGCTCCACGGCCTTTACGGGGAGGACGGCACTGTCCAGGGGATCCTGGAGCTGGCGCAGATCCCCTATGTGGGCTGCGGCGTCTTAGCCTCCGCCGTGTCCATGGATAAGCTGTCCACGAAGCTGATCGTAAAGGACCTGGGGATTCGCCAGGCAGAATACGTGCCGGTGATGAAGGAAGAGCTGGAACAGATGGACCAGGTGGCAAAGCGGGTAGAGAACGCGTTTCCGTATCCGGTGTTCATAAAGCCGTCCAACGCAGGCTCCTCCAGGGGCGTGTCCCGGGCCGACGACCGGAAGTCCCTGGAAAACGGCCTTAAGGAGGCGGCGCTCCATGACCGGCGGATCCTGGTGGAGGAGATGATCGTGGGCCACGAGGTGGAGTGCGCGGTCTTTGGCGGAGGAAAAGAGGAGGTACGGGCCTCCGGCGTGGGAGAGATCCTGGCGGCGGCCGATTTCTATGATTTTGACGCCAAATATTATAATTCCGATTCCAGGACCGTGGTGGATCCGGAGCTTCCGGGAAACGCGGCGGAGGAGATCCGGGAGTCGGCAGTGCGTATTTTTAAGGCTGTGGACGGCTATGGCCTTTCCCGGGTGGACTTCTTCGTAAAGGAGGACGGGGAGGTGGTCTTCAATGAGATCAATACCATGCCCGGCTTCACGGCCATCAGTATGTACCCCATGCTCTGGGAGGCCAGAGGCGTGGGAAAAGAGAAACTGGTGGATGATCTTCTGGAACATGCGCTCAAGCGCTACGAAAGGTAGGCGCTTATTATGGATAAGAACGCACCCATCGGGATCTTTGATTCCGGCGTGGGAGGGCTCACGGTGGCCAGAGAGGTGATGCGCCAGCTTCCGGACGAGAGGATCGTTTATTTCGGGGATACGGCCCGCCTTCCCTACGGGACAAAATCCCAGGATACGGTGATCCGTTTTTCGGAGCAGATCATGCGCTTTTTGCGGTCCAAGGGAGTGAAGGCCATCGTCATCGCCTGCAATACGGCGTCCTCCTATGCCCTGGACGCCCTGAGACGGTCTGAGGATATCCCCATCATCGGCGTGATCAACGCCGGGGCCAGGGCGGCGGTCTCCGCCACAAAAAACGGGAGGATCGGAGTGATCGGGACCGACGGGACCATCAACAGCAAAGCGTATTCCTCTGTTTTAAAAAGCATGAATCCGGCGGTGGAGGTATTCGGAAAGGCCTGCCCCCTGTTCGTTCCTCTGGTGGAGGAGGGGCTTCTCCACGATACTGTGACGGACGAGATCGCCTCCCGGTATCTGTCGGTGCTGAAGGAAAAATACATCGATACCCTGGTCATGGGCTGTACCCATTATCCTCTGATCCGCTCCACCATCGCCCGCACCATGGGAGACGAGGTGACTCTGGTGAATCCGGCCTATGAGACGGCGGTGCAGCTCAGGACCCTTCTCCGGTCCATGGAGATGGACTGCGACGGGGACCAGGAGGTCCGGGTGGAGGAAAAGTACCAGTTTTATGTGAGCGATATGGCAGAAAAATTCAGCTCCTTTGCCGGGTTTATCCTTCCCGGGAAGGTGAAGGATACCATGCTGATCGACATTGAGAAATATTAGGAGCAACAGATGACAAAAGATGTTCTGGTAAGAGTCAAGGGGACCCAGTTCATGGACGACGAGAATGACGTGATCGAGATGATCACTGCGGGGACCTTTAATGAAAAGAATGGAAAAAAATATCTGATCTATGATGAGACCATTGTGGAGGGCGGAGACCAGACCCACAATATCGTGAAGATCTGGCCGGATAAGGTGGAGGTGACCAAGCGGGGACTGGTGGACACCCATATGACCTTTGAGTGCGGGAAAAAGCACATGTGCAACTATATGACGCCGGTGGGACTGATCATCCTGGGGATCACCACCTCAGCCCTGGAGGTGGAGGAGGATGAGACATCCATGGGGATCGTCATTTCCTATGCCCTGGAAATGAACGGCGAATACATTTCCGGCTGCGGCCTTGAAATTTACGCCAGGGATAAGGGAAATGGTCCCTGGAGCCTGGATTAAGGACGGAGAAGAAAGAGAGGAAGACAGAATATGGAAAGCTTTTTGGTAGCGGTCAACGCGGTTGTCCCATTTCTCTGTTACATTACCTTCGGATATGTGATGAAGATCAAGGGAGTGGTAAAGGAGGACTTTCTCCAGCAGCTGAATAAGATGGTTTTTAAGGTCTTTTATCCGTTTATGACCTTCTATAACATTTATAAGGCTGACGCCAGTTCCCTTCCCAGACCGGTGATGCTGATTTTCTGCGGCGTCAGCATCCTGGTGCTGGAGGTGATCCTGGTGCTCACGGTCCCCAGGCTGGTAAAGGAGAATCCCAGAAGGGGCGTGATCATCCAGGCCATTTACCGGAGCAATTTCGTCCTGTTCGGTCTTCCTCTGACTGTTTCTGTGTTCGGGGATGTGGCCTCCTCTGTGGCGGCCATGGTGGTGACTGTGGTAATTACCATTTATAATACGACTTCTGTGGTGATCCTGGAAATGTTCAATTCAGAAGGGAAAACAGACGTGAAGACGATCCTGGTCAATGTGGTGAAAAATCCGCTGCTCCAGGGGGCCGTGGTGGGTCTTCTGTTTTTCTTCCTGGGCATCCATGTGCCCAAGAGCCTTTTAACGCCCATTGCGGCCTTTGCGGACGCCACCTCGCCAGTGGCCCTGTTCGTCCTGGGCGGGACACTTCACTTCAACGCCATCCGCGGCAACCTGAAATACCTGGTACCGGCCCTGTCCTTAAAGCTTTTGGTGCTTCCTGCGGTGATGCTGGCCCTGGGCTACGCCTTTGGCCTCCGGGATCTGGAGCTGTTCCTTCTGGTGGCGATCTACGGAACGCCGGTGGCTGCTGCCTCTTATCCCATGGCCCAGAACATGGGCGGCGACGGCGAGCTGGCTGGCCAGTTCGTGGTCATCAGCACCGTCGTCGCCGTTGGGACCCTGTTTGGGTGGATCTTCTTTATGAAGAGTGTGGGACTGATCTAGTCCACCTTCTTCAGTACGATATTTTTGATCCGGCCTCCGTCCAGGATGAGGGAGCCGTTTTCCGGCTTCACATACATCGTAAGATCCGGGCCGAAGCTGAAGATGTTTTCTCCGGCTGCGTTCCTGTAAAGCTCTGATTTTCCATAACGGAGCATACAGAGGGCGCAGCCGTTTTCTGTTTTTTCAAGAGTAACGTGGGCGTCAGTCTCCTCATCGTAGTAATGGCCTTCCTCAAAAAGAGAGGGATCGGCCGGGGAGACCGGCGTCATTTTTACCACGCGGGCCGGAAGGCGGTAAAGGATCCCTTCCTCTGTGAAGTAGATCACCTCGTCCAGAGTGCCGACCCGGTAGCCGCCGTCTTCGGTCCTGACCAGTTCAGTTTCGCACCATTCTCTCTTCATAAAGAGCGTTCCGTCATGGTCCAGGATGTTCACAAACAGCGGATCATCGGGAAGGGCGGCGGCAAACAGACCGGCATGGGCGGGAGCCTCTTTGTGCTCCGGCACAGCGGGCTCGGTGCAGTCCGGAAGCCCAAGAACGATGCAGGCAGCCTTATCGGCCATTTTTGCCATGACGCGGGTGGTGGTATTGCTTAACAGGATCACCTCCAGCTCCTTTTCCGGGATACAGGATACCTGTCCGCGGTAAGCGGCATCGGCGCCGCCGTGGCCGAACACATCCAGTCCGTGGAGCTTATGGGTCATGAGGCCGCCGCAGTATTCCGCAGCCGTTCCGTCGCTTAAGATGGCCGGGGTCTTCATCAGGGCAATGATCTCCGGGTCGATGACCTGGGGATGGATGTACTCGTCCAGGATCTTACTGAGATCGGAGGCACATGTATTGACGGAGGTGGGGCCGTAAACGCAATAGTTTAAGGGATTATAATAGTAATTTCCGTCGCCGTCGTCCTGGTAGGAGTAGACCAGGTTGGGAACGATCTGGGTGTAGCTTTCCCGGACGAAGGTGTGCTCCATGCCGAGAGGCTTGAAGATCCGTTCTCTGGCAAACTGCGGGAAACTCATGCCGGACAGCTTTTCAACGATCAGCGCCAGAAGATGGAAGCCCGTGTTGCTGTAAAGATATCTGGACTGGGGCTTGAAGTTTAAGTGCTTCTGGAGCCGGATGGTGGTGTTGATGTCGTCCATGGTGATCTGGTCATTGATGGTGATGCTGCGCATGAATAAAAGCTCCCACTGGTCCCTGAGGCCGCTGACATTGTTCATCATCTGGCGCACGGTAATGGGCTCTTCGATGTTGATATATTCTCCCACATATTTACGGATATCGTCGTCCAGGCCCAGCTTCCCTTCCTTCCAGAGAAGGAGGATGGAGAGGACGGTGAACTCCTTGGAGATGGAGGCCACGTGCAGGATGCTGTCGTTTTTGATCTTCAGCTGGTTCTCCAGGTTTCCGTAGCCAAAGCATTTTTCATAAACCGTTTCGCCGTGCTGGCGGATCAGCACCTGGGCTCCCGGGCAGAGGCCGTTGTCCCATACGCGGAAAAGATCATCGAGCTGTTTGCTTACATTTGTGTTCATTGGTCGTATCCTTTCAGAAATATCAGTGTTTTAAAATGTGACGGAAGGTATGGAGCCAGTTTTCCCCGGCCAGCTTTGCCAGATGGCTTTCTGTATACCCGTGCTGCCTTAAATGGTCCAGGAAGGCCGGAAGGTCCTCATGGGCTCCGGAGAGGATATCAAAGGGGCGCTCCGGCATCTGGTCCGTGGACGAGGACAGGTCGTCCGCAAAAAATGAGTCGCAGAAATCAAAGCCAAAGGCCACATGGTCCTCTCCCATGATCTCTGTCATATGATCCAGATGGGCGGTCAGTCCGTTCTGGTCGGGGGAAACACCGGGACCGGCGGTCAGGAGACTGCACCCGTTGACTCCCACCGTTCCGCCGCGGCTGGCGATCTCCCGCATCTGGCAGTCGGTCAGGTTCCGGTTGCTGCCGGCAACGGCCCTGGAGTTGGAGTGGGAGGCGATCACCGGGCAGGAGGTGATGGAGAGCACGTCCTCCACCCCTTCGTCGCTTAAATGGCTGAGGTCCAGGATCATATGAAGGTCTTCGGCTTCCTTCACCAGCTCCCGGCCAAACTCCGTAAGGCCGCCTTTTTTCAGGCTGCCGGAAAAGTCGCAGCCGTCAGCCGCAGCGTTTCTGCGGCTCCAGGCCAGGCCCAGTCCACGGACGCCTGCGGCATAAAAGCCGTGGAGCAGGAGGCAGGAGGAAACGGGCTCTGCTCCCTCAAAGGAGAGAAGAAAGCCGATCCGTCCGGTTTCGGCGGCCCGGAGGAAGTCGTCTGCGCTGGTGCAGAGCATGAGAAGGTCCGGGGTCTCCTCGATCTCGCAGTGGAGGGCCGAGATCTGCTCCATGGCCACAGAAAGGGCCCCATAAGGCAGGTACTGGCTGTCCACAAAAATGGAGGCGACGATACCGGTCACGCCGCCCTTCTGGAAGGCGGGATAGTAACGCCTCCGGATGACCTGGCGCTCGCCTTTTTTCCGGCGGGCGGCCACGTCCATGAGAATATCATAATGTCCGTCAATGATGTATTTCATAGTTACAGCTTCCTTAGTATACTAATTGTGAGAAGTAGACGACGATGACCGCCTCTTCCTTTGATCGGTTCATATAGTTGTGCAGGCTGCCGCTGGGAATATAGAAGCTGTCGCCCTCATGGATCGTGTATACGCTGTTGTCCATGTGGAGCTCCATCTCTCCCTTTAAAAGCAGAAGGCTTTCATCGTATGTGCTGTGGGAGATCATGCGCTCTGTGACCCAGTGGCCCGGCTGTACACGGACCATGAGACCGGTGATCTTCGCTTCCCTTCCGTCCGGGAGGCGGGAGGGGGTGAAGATGGAGTAGGAGACATCGATCTCGGGGATCTTCATGGGGATCCGGTTCTCTTTGCGGATCAGAAAGGATTCCCGGGAGCCGCCTTCTCCATCTGCCTGTGCCAGGGGAGCGTCGTCGGATCCGCCCATGATGAGCCAGACCTCAGAGCATTCCAGGCAGGCGGCGATCTTTCTCAGGGCAGAAAGCGACGGAGATTTCAGATTCCGTTCGATCTGGGAGATATGCCCGATGGTATATCCGGTCGCGTCTGCGACCTGTTTCAAAGTCATTCCTTTTTTCTTCCGGGCTTCCCGGATCCGATTTCCATACATGGTTCAGATTTCCCCCTTTCATATGCCGGTCATGGGCTGCTTCTGGCGGCGTCCTCCTGCGGGACCGGGCAGCCGGATAAAGATTCCGGGACCCTTAGCTGGCGGTTCCGGAGAGACTTGTGAGTGCGGAGATCCCGCAGGCCAGTTCCTTCATATCGGCGCAGGTGATCTCCACCTCAGTGCCGCTTAAGCGTCTTACGCCCGGAGTCAGGGCAACGGCATCGGCCATGGCTGTTGATTTAAAATCAATGCCCAGAACGGCCGGAACGGCTGTCTCGTAAAGGGGGAGATTCTTTAAGTCGGATGCCAGGACCTCCTTCACTGCACAGATGGTGTCCTCGCGGAGCTTTCTCTGGGGCTGGAACTTTGCCGCATAGCGGGTAAGGGATTCTTTTGTGGTCACAAATTTTACCCAGGGCATCATTTCCTTATCGATCAGCTGCCTGCGCAGACCGGAATCGCCGATGACCAGTCCCACCGGTACTTTATAGGAGGCGGCAATGGCGGCGTTGGTAACGGTCTCGTTCATATAGGCTCCATTGATCTTCAGGCATGAAACGACCTTTCCATAGAAGCTGTGATCCATATTGGCGCAGATCTCTCCGGGGCCGGCGTGGTATCCGGCAAAGAACGCCACATCATATGTCTCATCCAGACAGGCCACCATATACTGCGGGCGCGGGGAGCCGCTGACCAGGCTGATCCGGTCATCCATCTGGCTCAGTTCATCATAGGAAAGGTTTCTTCCGCTTCCATGGGAATCGGCAATGGTGATCTCCTCAACCTCTCCATTTTTTTCAGAGGCCTGGATCCCTTCAATGATCCAGCGGACCTGGTTATGGAGCGCCCGGCGGAAAGAAACTGTCTCTTCCCGTTCCTGGGACGGAGACGTGATGCCTGCCATACCTTCCATGTCGACAGAAATAAAGATTTTCATGATAATCCTCCTTAAGAATGCGTAGATATATTTTGTAGTGAGATTACTCTATGTTGAAACATTATAAAACTATAATAAAATAAAGTCAATATATTGACAGAATTAACAAAAATAATTATACTATGAGTAATATTATACTGTAAGTTAAAAAATGGAGGCGACTCCGGAACAGCCCTTAAAATATCCAGGGAAAGCAGAGGTAAAAAAATGAAATATAATTTTGACGAGCCCGTGGACAGAAGCCAGAACCGCTCCGCCAAATACGATGAGCGCGTGAAAAATTTTGGTACAGACGATGTGATCCCCTTATGGATCGCAGATATGGATTTTAAGACGGCCCAGCCCATCATCGACGCCTGCAAAAAGAAAGCGGAGGAAGGGATCTGGGGTTATACCTCCCGGCCGGACAGCTATTTTAAGGCGTATGCAGACTGGCAGGAGAGAAGAAACGGCTGGAAGTTTGATCCGTCTCTCTGCAGCTGGAGCCTGGGAGTGGTCCCGGCCCTGGCGGGGATCATCAAGCTGTTTACCCAAAAGGGAGAAAAGGTCTTGATCCAGCCGCCGGTGTACCCGGAATTTTTCGATATCACAGAAAATACCGGAAGGACCCTGGTGCAGAATAACTTCCTGGAGCGGGACGGCGTATGGGAAGTGGACTTTGAAGACTTTGAAAGACAGGCAAAGGACCCGGAGGTGAAGCTTTTCATCCTCTGCAATCCCCACAATCCCCTGGGACGGGTATGGACGAAGGAAGAACTGGAAAGGATGCTTACGATCTGCTTTGAAAACGACGTGCTGGTGGTTTCCGACGAGATCCATTCCGACCTGATCTTCCATGGGAAAAAGCATACGCCGGCGGTCCTTGCCGCACCGGGAGCAGATAAAAAGGTGATCACCTGTATCTCTGTCACAAAGACCTTTAACCTGGCCGGCCTCCAGGCGTCCACCACCGTGTTCCCGTGTCTGGAAATGAAGAAGAAGTTCGATTCCTACTGGGGCGGCATGGACATCCACCGGAACAACGCCTTCAGCTCCGTGGCCATGGAAGCGGCCTTAAATGAGGGCGAGGAGTGGCTGGAGCAGCTTCTGGAATACATATCCGGAAATCTGGATTATATTAAGGAATATTTTGACACAAGGATCCCGCTGATCCGGGCCAATATCCCCGACGCCACCTACCTGGTGTGGCTGGACTGCCGGAAGCTCAATATGACAGACCAGGAGCTTAAGGAGTTTATGATCAGAAAGGCCGGTCTGGGACTGAATCCGGGCTCTGATTTCACAAGGGCCCTGAGCGGATTTATGCGGTTAAACGCAGCGTGTCCAAGGGCCACTCTGGAAAAGGCCCTGGGGCAGCTGGAACGGGCCGTCAATGAGCTGGCTCATTAAGGGAGGAAACATCATGCATGAACTTACAAAACTGATCAAAGACGATATGCGTCCGGCCCTGGGAGTTACAGAGCCGGGGGCCATTGCATACGCAGTCTCCAGAGCCAGATCCTATCTTACGGGAGAGCTTAAGGAGGTCCGGCTCTTATTAAACAGCGGCATGTATAAGAATGCCTACACCTGCGGGATCCCCAACAGCCTGTTTTTCGGAAATGAATATGCGGCTGCCCTGGGAGCCGTGGCCGGGAGACCGGAAAAGGAGCTGGAGAGCCTGGCCGATGTGACAGAAGCGGACAATGCGGCGGCAGAGGCCCTGGTGAAGGCCGGAAGGATCCATGTGGAAATGAACGGGATCACCAGCCGGATCTTCATTGAGGCCCAGGTAAAGACCGCAGACGGCGAAGCCATGGTGCGGATCCGGGACTCCCATACCAATGTGGTACGGATCGAAGCAAACGGAAAAACCATCCTGGACCGGGAGGAGCCCCAGGCGGCAGAGGCCGCAGAGGAAACGCCTCTGATCCATAATTATACCCTGAGGCAGATCTATGAATATGCGAAAACGGTCCCGGCAGAAGAGATCTCCTTCATAAAGGCCGCCTATGACATGAACTACGCCCTGTTTGAAGAGGGCTTAAAGAACGAAAGGACCACCTATGCCCGTCATCTCCTGAAAAAGAACGGCGGACAGATCCTTTCCTCCGATGAGCAGAAAACGGCATCCCTTCTCTGCAATGCCGCCATCGAGGCCCGTGTCATCGGACTGGACCGGCCGGCCATGAGCATCACCGGCTCCGGGGCCCACGGGATCATCGCCACCATGCCCCTTTACGGCGTATGTAAGATCCGGGGGCTGGAGGATGAGGCATTGTACCGGGCCACGGCGCTTAGTTATCTGATCTGTATGTATATTAAGGAATATTCCGGCAAATTATCGGCCTTCTGCGGCTGCGGGATCGCGGCTGGAACGGGAATGGCCTGCGCCCTGGTCTATCTGTGGGGCGGCGACGATCAGATGATGGCAAAGACCATCAACAACATGGCCAGCAGCATCACCGGAATGATCTGCCACGGCGGGAATAAGGGCTGTACCATGAAGGGCGTTGTGGCTGTGGACGCGGCGTTCCAGTCCGCAGAGCTGGGAATGAACGGGATCTTCATCGACGATATCCATGGCATCAACGGCAGTACGCCGGAGGAGACCATGCGCCATATGGGTGAGATCGCCTCGCCGGGCATGACGGGAACAGAGAAGACCATCGTGGATATCCTGCAGGAAAAGGGCCGGGCGTAAGGGCCAGACCCTGGCCCGCTGCCCGCGAAAATAAAAAGCGCATCACCTGGAGATCTCCTCCGGATGATGCGCTGTCTTTTATTATGCGTTCTTTTTCTGATCGTCCTTTTTCTTTCTGAACCGGTCTAAGAATTTCTTCTTCTCCGGCAGAGGCGGGATCCCGCCGCGGACGCTTTTGATCTCTGTTATGTACATACCGCTGATCACGACCTTGGCCTCGGTCTTTAAGGGAAGCTGTAAAAATACCTTTTCATCGGCGATCATGGTCATGATCCTGGGACCGATCTTAGCTTTTACCACCGGGATCTTGGCGCGCTTGGCGTACCAGGGCGTCTGCTCATAAACGATGGCCGGAAGTCCGGCTTCCTTCAGCTTCAGTTTCTTTTTGTCAATGGCCATAAGCGTTACCACCTGCTTGGCGGCGTCGATGGTGGCCTGGGCCTCAACCTGACGTTTCTCCAGCTTTCGTCCAAAGTAGTACAGAACACCGAGCACGATGGCTGCAATGATGAGGACTACGAAAAGGACGTTCATTACGATGCTCCAGTTCATGGGTATACCTCCAGTTGTCTTCACGTTCGCCCTCTTTGCAGGGCATTGCTTGTATAAGTATAGCATTCCTTACATAAAAGTGCAAGGAGATTTTCCGTCTCCGGCAGCCCTCCGGCTCCTGCCCCAGGGGCTTTTTTTGCGGCTTTTTTGCGGCCTTAAAGTCCGAAAAGAATTGACGGTATTTGCAAATAATGGTAAAATATAGATATTCAGAACAAATGGTGCGAATTTTTCAAGGAAAGGTGACACGACTATGGGAAAACAGACAGTATGGGAGGAAATTGACAAAAAATCGGCGGAGATCCTGGAGGCCAGCGACCAGATCTGGGGATGTGCAGAGACTGCTTTTACAGAGCATCAGTCCATGAAGGTCCTTTGCGAGCTGCTGAGAAAAGAGGGCTTTCAGGTGGAAGAGGGACTGGCAGGCGTGGAAACGGCCTTTAAGGGTACCTTTGGTTCCGGGAAACCGGTGATCGGCTTCCTGGGAGAGTTTGACGCATTATCGGGTCTGGACCAGGAAGCAGGGGCCACGGAAAAGAAGCAGCTCCATGCAGGCGCTCCGGGCCATGGCTGCGGCCACAACATGCTGGGTGCGGCTTCTCTGTCTGCGGCCTTAGGGCTTAAGAGATATCTGGAGGAGACAAAAAAATCCGGTACAGTGGTCTATTTTGGCTGTCCCGGCGAGGAAGGCGGCTCCGGCAAGGCGTTTATGGCCAAGGGCGGCGCGTTTTCCGGCCTTGACGCGGCCATTACCTGGCATCCCGGCGATCTGACCCGGGCCGATACAGGAAGCTCCCTGGCAAACTACCAGGTGGCCTATAAATTCTATGGTACCAGCGCCCATGCAGGCGGAGCCCCTCATCTGGGAAGGAGCGCCCTGGATGCTCTGGAGTTAATGAACATGGGCGTTCAGTTCCTCCGGGAGCATGTGGTCCCCGAGGCCAGGATCCATTACGCCATCACAAACACCGGCGGCTATTCCCCCAATGTGGTGCAGCCCTATGCAGAGGTGCTTTATCTGATCCGTGCGCCGAAGAATAAACAGGTGGAGGAGATCTACCGCCGTGTCAATAAGATCGCGGAAGGCGCGGCCCATATGACAGAGACTCGGGTGGAGATCGATTTTGTGAAGGGCTGCTCCAACCTGGTGAGCAACAAGGTGATCGCAAAGAAGCTGTGGGAAAACCTCACGGAGCTTGGCGCGCCGGAGTATACAAAGGAAGAAATGGAGCTGGCCCAGGCCATCCACGACAGCGTGGGAGAAAGCTGCTATGAGTCCATTGAAAAGGTGGCGAAGACCTGCGATAAGGAGACGAAAAAAGAGGTGCTGGCCCACAGAGGCGAGGCCATGTACCGGTTCGTGGCACCCTTTGATCCGGTGGGGATCATGTCCTTTGGCTCCACCGATGTGGGCGATGTGAGCTGGAACTGCCCAACCGCCCAGGCATATGTGGCCACATGGGCGGCAGGAACGCCGGGCCATTCCTGGCAGGTGGTCTCCCAGGGCAAGAGCGGACTGGCCCATAAGGGACTGATCTACGCGGCCAAGGCTATGGCGGGAGCCGCTGTGGATCTGATCGAGGACCCGGAGATCATCAAAGAGGCATGGGCTGAGATGGAGGAGACGCTGGAGGGAGATACCTATCACTGCCCGATCCCGGACGGATGCAGGCCCAGGGCCATCGGAATGACAAAATAAAACGCGGACTATATCACGGACGCCGGAGGGGCGCTGCTGGATCATCTGTATGGATGACCGGGCAGCGCCCCTTTTCACATCTACAATTCCATCTGCTCCGGAAATGCTTCCTTCCTTAAAAGCCCCCACATCCGGTCAATATAGGAGAGGGTGTAAAAGTTTTCATAGTAATGGTAATAAAAGGCTCCCTTCAGGGTCATGGAGTAGACCCCGTCCTTTTCTTCGGCAAATCCCAGCAGCCTTGCAAGGCGCAGCTCCAGCCCGTACATTTTCTTTAAGGGAACGCCGAAAAAGGCTTCAAAGTCCCGGGGATCCACGCGGGTGCTGTAAGCGGTCCAGAACAGGTAGTAGATCATCCGCTGGCGGGGCGTAAACCGGAGGGTCAGGGCTGTGGGCAGCCTTTTCTGGTCTATGCGCCGGATATATTCCTCCACAGAAAAGGTGTTGATCTTAAACTGGTCCCTTAAGAGCGTGGCGGCGGAGCAGCCGAACCCTAAGAAGTTATCCCTGGTCATGGAGGAGTAGGAAGCATGCTTCTCCCTGGCAAAGGTCCAGATGGAGCTTCTGGTACAGCCGGTCTCCAGGCAGTACCGGGTGATCTGGTCCAGAAGCCGCCGCTTTTCCTTTTTTCCCATGGACGGAAGGACGCTGTCGGTGAAGGTGAAATCAATGAACGGATAGAGGGCCACATGGTTGGCCCCGGCTTCAAAGGCAGCATCCACGTCGGCCTTCAGATCCCCAAAGGTCTGGGATGGAAGGGCAAAGATGAAATCCATGGACACCGTTTCAAAGGGGACCTGGGAGAGGGCGGCTTTTAGCGAGTCCATGTCCGCGCCGGTCCGGCCCAGGAGCTTCTGAAACTTTTCCTGGAAGGACTGGATCCCGATGCTGAGCTTTGTGATCCCGGCCTCTTTTAAGATATGGAGGGTCCGGGGCGTTACATTTTCCGGATGGAGTTCGATCCCGATGCCCTGGGTAATGATAAAATGCTCCTGGATGGCGTCGATGATCTCCTTTATGCGGTCCGCCGCCAGGGCCGGAGTGCCGCCGCCGAAGTACAGGCTGGTGACGGTCTTTTTTCCGGGAATTTGGCTTCCTGCCAGGTGGATCTCCCGGATCAGGGCGTCGATGTACCGGCTGCATGCTTCCTCGGAGTAGAGGGTCTTGCAGTAGGGACAGAAGCTGCAGATGCTCCGGCAGAAGGGGATATGGACGTACAGCCCCAGGCCGTCACAGTCAGAAAAGGGCAGCTCCTGATCGTATTCGTTTTTAAAAAGGAAGGGCTTTGTGGAACGGGTCAGCCACATCCGTGTCAGCTCTGTGATCATATGTATACAGCTCCTAAATATATTTCAGATACGTTTTCAGCATATCCAGGACGATCCGGGGCTTTCCCTGGAAGATCAGGGTGTATTCTGCCACAAAGAAATAGCCGCACTGGCTGCACAGGTCCGGGACAGAGATGCAGCGGCCGCAGGTGGAGAGGGTCCCGTTTTCCATGACCACGCACTGGCGGCAGGGGGTGGGGAAGCTTCCGTCGATCAGATAGGGAAAGGCGCTTTTTAAGTTGAAGACCGGGACGCCCTCCTCCATCATTTCCTCGATGACGCGGCAGCAGGAGGCCTTTTCCTCCCGGGACAGGGACAGCTCCCTGGTGTCGGGATAGGGGGTATGGAAATTAAAGGAAACGGCCCGCACATTTTTCGTATCCCTGGCGGTCCGGCACACATGGCGGACGGCGTCCTTATTGATCTGGTTGATGGCCATGTAAAAGCAGATGTTGCCAGAGGAAGCGTTTTTGATGTTTTCCATGATGAGGTCATAGGTGTCTCCCCGGACGGCGTTGTGACGATCCCGGTCCCCGTCCAGGCTCAGAAGGATCAGATCGGCCTCCGGGAGATCCAGGGGAAAGGTTCCGTTGGTGACCACGTTGACGATGAGAAAGCCCATGCGCTTTGCCTCGATCACCAGGTCCCGGAGGGTGATGTCCCCGTCCCTCCATAAAAAGGTCTCCCCTCCGCAGAAAAAGAGGATACGGATCCCCATGGAGTAAAGCTGTTCCATCTCCCGGCGGATCTGGGTGTAAGGATAGAGGACAGAGGTGATATTGTTGACAGAGCAGTGCTTACAGTGCAGGTTGCACCGGTCCGTCACGATGATGGTGCCAAGAATGGGATCGCTTTTTTTAAAGAGGATCGTCTTTAAGCCAAAGGCGGCCAGGGGGAGGAAGGAGGAAATCTTCATGGGGGAACATCCTTTCTTTTGAGAAGAGATTTTCATTTTAAACCATTGTATCATATCTGATCTTCTGGTTCCATAGAGAAAGATCCACTTTGTTCCTGGAAAGAACAAATGGGGAGCGGTTTTTCTCCGGCGGCATCATGGGGGAACAGGCCTGTACCGGCTTAAAGAGGTATGCAGCAGGTTGTCAGGGCGTAAGACTGATAAATAGCGGCATAGATCCAAAGGGTAAGATATGGTTGTGCGGGACTGTATCCTGGGTTATACTGATGAGACAAGAGATTTTCAGTAAGGAGGACTGACATGGCAGTATATTTTTACGGCTGTATTACATTGGATGGATATATGGCTGCAAAAGGGCATGGCCTGGACTGGCTTTATGATACAGGAAGTCCGGAGGAGACCAGCTATGACGAATTTTACAGCCATATGGATGTGACCTTGATGGGGCGCCGGACGTTCCAGGAGATCGAAAAAACAGGGGATCCAGCCTCTGTTTATCCCACCACAGAAAATTATGTCTTTACCCACAGAGAGCTTTCCTGTCCGGGATTTACGGCAGTCAGCGGGGATCCGGCGGAGTTCGTAAAGAAACTGGGACAGGACCGCAGCATCTGGGTGGTGGGCGGAAATACCATTCTTGCCCCTTTGCTGGATCAGGATATGGTGGACTGTCTCATTATCCAGGTGGCCCCGGTACTGCTGGGCGAGGGGATCCCTCTGTTTACGCAGAAGGAAGTCCTGCGCCGGTTCCGGCTGGAAACCGTCCGGCAGTACGGGCAGTTTGCGGAGCTGGTGTATGGCCGGAGATAACCGGGGCCGTTCATCTCCAACTGTTTTCTTTGCGTTGCACAGCAGAGAAGGACATGCTATACTAACCGCGGAGCGTCTGGCATGACAGACAGACTTTTTGCATACATGGCGGAAAGCCGGACGTCTGCCGGATGATCATTAAGAGAACAGGATGGATAAGAGTATGAAGTTCAGAAGAAAACTTGCGGCGTTTACGGCCGCCTGCGTCCTTGGGACCGCATCATTTACGGGAATGGAAGCAGAGGCGGCAGAAATTCCGGAATACATGAGATCTGTGACGTATTTCGGAGACGAATGGCCCATTAACTACTGGAACAGCGAAGACAAAAACATGGAAGAAAATATGGCGCGGATCGCTGCCGACGGCTTCAACAGCCTGATCCTGGTGATCCCGTGGCGGGAATTCCAGCCCAGCGAGGTGGGAAGCTATTTCAATGAAAGGGCCTTTGCCCGCCTGGACCAGGTGATGGACTGTGCGGAGCGCCATGGCCTGGGAGTGGTCCTGCGGCTGGGATACGTATGGGATTACCTGGGGGCGACCGAGACGCCGAAGCGGTTTGCGGCCATCACAAAGGACGATGGTCCGGAGCGGAAGCTGTGGCTGGAATACAGCAAAAAGGTGTATGAAACGGCGGCGGCCCATGAAAACTTCTGGGGCGGCTTCATTACCTGGGAGGATTTCTGGAACTATACGGAAAATATGGGCCGCGACATGGCCATGTCCAGCCGGATCCGTATGGCAAAGGACTGTGGCTACCAGGCGTACCTGGAGGAAAATTACACTCTGGACCAGGTAAGGGGATTTTACGGCCCGAAGCTGGAGACGTTTGAACAGGTATATATCCCATATAAGGACCATCCCTCCGCGGAGCTTTTTTATGAATTTTATGACCATTTCCTCACAGAGCTGACGACGGAGACCCAGGCCGTGTTCCCGGGGCTGTCCCTGGAGATCCGGGCAGACGGGGACATCGTGTATGACGGGATGGGAGGAAAGAAATATTATTCCCACAGTGCCACCTACCCCTGTCCGGGGGCTGATTATGCGGCCCTCATGTACAGCGTGTCCATGGGACAGGTGAATACAGGAAATAAGATCCCTGCCTCCACGGCCCTGGAGGCCATGACCAGGAATCTGGACAGTATTTACGCGGCGGCCGGGAAGCCGCTTTACATCGAGCAGCTTTTGTATATGGATTCCACTGAGGCCTTCTCCCATAATACCCAGGTGGAGGATGAACAGGTGGGAGAGTTTGTCAGGAACCTGGCCCCAGTGCTTTCTGGACGGACCAATGGATACGGGCTATGGGTATACAGGAATTACGTGAATAATGCCGTTTATAACAGCCAGTTTGCCCTGGACCAGGAGGGCTGGAGCTTTTCTGGAGACAGCCGGATCGAGGAGCGGAACGGCTCCAGGGCGGCAGTCATCGGGAAAAAGGGCTCCATTTCCCAGGATCTGGACGGCCGGATCCCCGGAAGCAGCCGGATCCATGTGGAATTTTACGCAGAAGCAGAAAACGGCGGAGCCAGTGTGACGGTACAGCTGGGCGGCGACGAGCAGACGATCCATGTGGGCGAGGGGAAAACGTACCGGATGGAGTTTGCATCCCTTCCCAGATACACGTTTTCCATCACCGCAGAACGGCGGATCCATGTGGACGATATCCGGGTCTATACCTATGAGCAGAACGGCCGGATCTATGAGCGGGACGGAAGCGCGGGAGATCTGGCCGGGGATTTCCGGACACTCAATGGAGAGCTGGCCGCAGAATAGGAGATGGAAGAGGAATGGAGCTGACAGGAGAGAAAAAGGACTGGGGACGTGGGATGGCGGAGGCGTTTTCCATGGTTAAGGATCAGGCGCCTCTGGTACACATGATCGCCAACTATGTGACGGCCTCCTTCTGTGCCGACGCCATGGCGGCCATGGGGGCCAGACCGCTCATGGCCCAGGCCCCGGAGGAGATGGAGGAGATCACCGGATCGGCGGACGGACTGGCAGTGAACCTGGGCCAGCCGTCGGAAGAAAAATATCTGGCCTGTGAGCGGGCGCTTCAGACCGCCGGAAATCTGGGGCTCCCAGCGGTCCTGGACCCGGTGGGAGCCGGGGCGTCCGGATACCGGAAAAAAGCGTCGGCCAGTCTGTGCGCGGCTTCATGGCCTGGGAGGGCCTGGTCCGGAGTGCTGAAGGGAAACAGCTCAGAGATCCACACGGTGCTCACCGGAGCCGCCGCCCACAGCGGAGTGGACAGTGTGGGGACGTTTTCCCATCTGGAAGAGGAGGCCGCGTTTTTAAGGGATATGAGGGAGAAGGGCCGGAAAATGGTGATCCTGGAGACTGGAGCGGTGGATAAGCTCTGCTGGATCTCAGAGAGCGGTGGAAAAGACCGGATCTTCCGGGCTGCCTTCGGCCATGAAAAGAGCCGCCGGGTGAACCTGGTGGGCACGGGCTGCGTCACAGGAGCCGTCCTGGGAGCCCTTCTGGCAGCGGAGCATAAAAAAACGGGAGCCATGCCGGGAACGGACCGGATGGCCCTTCTGGCGGCCTCGGCGGTATCCATGGTCTCTTTTTGCTGCGAGGCCATTGGGGACGGAGGGTATGGAACACATAAATGGAAGCTTCTGGACGCTCTCAGCCAGCCGGATCTGGATTTATATGAGGCGTACATAGGGAGAAATATGAAATGGATATGTTAGAGATCATGAAAAAGGAAGAGGCATACTGCTCAGACCACAGGGACATGCCGGGAGAGCTTCAGAAAAAGGCAAAAATGCTGTGCTGGAGGTACAATCAGACCAGTCCGGAGGAGGGGGATGCGCGGGCAGAGATCCTGCGGGAGCTTCTGGGAACGTGCCACCCTCTGACGTTCATCGAACCGTCCTTCCGCTGTGATTATGGCTTCAACATCCACACCCACGGGCTGACGGTGATCAATTATAACTGCGTGATCCTGGACACATCTCCGGTCCATATCGGGGAAAACGCGTTTATTGCGCCGGGCGTCTGCATTGCCTGCTCCGGCCATTCCAAAGACGCGGCCCAGCGGGCGGCCGGGATCGGTACGTCAGCGCCGGTCACCATTGGCCGTGACGTCTGGATCGGAGCCAATTCCACTGTCTGCGGCGGCGTTTCCATCGGGGACGGGACCATCATCGGGGCTGGAAGCGTGGTCACGAAGGATATCCCATCCGGGGTGATCGCTGCGGGCAATCCCTGCCGGGTGCTCCGCAGGGTGACGGAGGAGGACAGGTGCAGGATAACGGGGGAAGAGAGGGAATGATCTTAGAATTAAAGATACCACGCCAAATATGGCGCTCCCACGCTTATACATAACTGCAAAAGATAGAAAGGTCCGGTGTAAGTCATAGCTGCTGCATTGTGCCTTTTTCTTTCTCACATTGTTTCACTTGCTGATAGATAAAGGCATCCAGACTTCTGATCGGACTGAAGAAGTACAGATTGGCAACGATTCATAAGAGAACAGCGTGAGACGGATATTCAGCTTTCGATTGCGGAGAAAAGTATCAGCATATCCGGTGGACTCGCTCTTTATTTTTGACAAAGCACTTGGTTATTGAGCGTTTACCAATTATCCATTTACCTTCAAAAGAATAGAGGTCACTTCGGGCCGCATTGACCCGTAGTGACCGCTATTTTAAAGGTATTTAGAATTGCTTTTGATAATATAACTAAGTAATATTTTATTGCAGTACAATATTATTGAGCACATCTTCAATATATGTATCATACCCCTTTTCTATATCAATTACAACCAGTTTCTTGTTAATTATCATTGCATAACAATCAAACCAATCATATTCTGAACCCGGGCAATAATATGCTGAAATCCCTGAGATATTAACTTCTGTAAAAATACCGGGATTGCTGTCTACTACATAAGCCAGTTGTTCAGCTCCTTCACTTGTTTTAAATGTAGACAAATCCACTTTAAATGTATCGTCGTTCACATCGCATTCATAGATTATTGATATATAACTTTGTGAGTCAGAAACATTTTTATCTATAGCATTAAATGTAGTGGCATTTGAGTTAGCTGCATTTGAATTAGTGGCAACATTATTGTATGGTTGTTTAGAGTCCATCATAAAAACAGTAGCATTACTATTTTGTAAAAAGTCTTCTATCGAATCATATTCTGTATTTGCTATAGATTCAGCGATAGTTTCAATTTCATTTTCTTGAGTTATTTCAGAAGGTTCCTGAACGGTATGATCTTTACACCCTGATAAAGTTAAACTCATTGCTACTGCAATAACTATGATAAATTTTTTCATATCTATCCCTCCCTCGCATACTATAAACCTTGATGGCTACTTCTTATAAAAATTCCATTTCTACAATCTGTACACCAAATATTTTCTGTATATAATGGAAATTTATCATATCCACCATTCATAGTACATAATTTTTTACTATCATGAGGCGAATCTAAACAACCAAACATATGGGACATTTCGTGCTGAATCACACGCACTGTATGCTGAATATTCGATTTATTGGCACCGCAATATGAATATTGTTTTCCTATTGTCACTCCGTAATTATAATGGTGGTCCCGGCCATTATTGCAACAGAGGAGAGGAGTTCCGGCCAATCCAACTTCCAGATAATAGCCAGCAGGATATTTTTCTTGAAGCATACGTACAAGTTTTATAGAATTTTTGTGATGGTATTCCGTATCAGTAGTGTCTTTGCATTTACTATCTGCAACACAAGTACAATTATCTGTAACGTCTTGCTCACATTTATCTATTGGTAAACCGGAAGATTCATATTCAGAAACACTAAATAATAGATTCCACGTTTTTTCAAACGGTATTCCTACTTTCTCAAAAAGTTCATCAACGCTCATTACATCAGGAAATTCAGAGCGGAATGTTGAATCCGTATAAACATCAAGACCTACTGTAATGGATTCATTTGCAATAAGACGTCCTGTTGTCTCGTCCAAATGAAATAATTCTCCACCAATATTAATCCATCCTGTCGCCATAGAACCTTGTGGATTATCACCTGTCTGCTCCATATATAAGTAATAGCTATATCCATCAATATTTAACCATCCTATAGCCATAGCACCTGCGGTATGTTCATATTGTGCTGTTGAATAAAAATAATACCAATAGTTGTTTATTTCATACCAGCCAGTAACCATAGCTCCTGCTGGAAAAGTGGAATTACCGGTTGTTTCTAAATAAAACCACTCTCCATTTATATTTTGCCAGCCTTGTAGCATATATCCATCTTGATTAAAAAAATACCAACGCCCATCTATATATTCCCACTTATTGATAGCATAACTTCCATCAGGATATTGCCACCACCAGCCGGTATCATCTTGTTGCCAAGAACCCTCTGCGTTTTGGGATCTTAAACGCATATTAGGATAAGAATCTGTTGTGATTTTTTCAACACTATAGCTTTCTCCTGGTGGATAAGCTCTTTCGGCAAAAGTGGTAAAACTATTTATAAGGAATATACATATTGCTATCATCGAAAAAACACTTAACTTTTTCATTTGATTCCTCCCATCATTAACATGATTATTTGTTAGTTGCACTTGTTGTAATTGTTCAATGGTATCACCCCACTCTGTAAAAACAAACAGCACAATCTGGATTGTACTTGAAAAATATATAATTTTTCCATATCCAAATTATACCATGATTAAAAAAACTTGTACAATATGTGACATAAAAAGTCATTTATATGTAAGGATTTTATGCAAAATGAAAGAAAAGTTTAAGCAAAAACCTGTCACATTTTAGCTTTTTTTACGTAGCATAAAAGTGGAAGCTGTTTAATAATCAGGGAAAAAATTGTGTTCGTAATGGGAATCTGGAAGTTATTTATATAAAATACGAAAACGCCTATATTTGTTTCTTAATTTGGATACTATTTTTTGCAATCCATTAAGTAGCAAGCAATACCTCTGTGGCCACACATGGCACGAAGTGTTCGCGTCGCTCTGCTCCTTATTTTTCATATCCTCAACACTCCATTCCTTTCTTTTTTCCCTGCTCCGGGTATCCTGGCAGACAGCCAACATTTGCTTTGACTGTTAAAACTTCCTGCATATCCCTGCGGGCTTTTGGTATTCACCGTAAAGCCTTTTTTTCTTTGCCAGCCTGCCTCCTTCTTTCTGGGCCTCCATTTTGGGGAACTTCGCCCCGTCAAGAATCCTCCTTATATCCGCCTGTACTGCCCAGTAAAGTTTAAGTTCGGCTTTATGCTCCGCCTAAAACTTCCGTCTGTACTTTGAAGCCTTGTACTTCTCAAAGGCGGACGGATTTTTGCATATTGTACTGTAGCCGTTTTTAATTCCGCGTTGGCCTTCTGCGCCGTCTCTATAACAAAGCTGCCGGAGGGAAAGTCCGTTGCCTTTGCCTTGACCTAAAATTCCAGAATAACGTCATTCTGACGGTGACGGAATTTCTCACTATGAACACCCGTCCAAAGATACCAGTCAACGCCCGGAACTTAAACGCTTAGCGTGTATGCAGATAGGCGTTATATTGCGAATGACTGTATTTTCCCGGAGGATTGGACAATTGACGATCTGATGGGGAAGCATCGGTCAAGACCGTATAATCCGTTGATCGCCAATACGTTTTTCAGAGCTGGTTTTATTGAGGCGTGGGGACGTGGAATCGAGAAAATCAAAGACAGTTGTAAGGAAGCTGGAAATCCTATGCCAGAATATACGATTAAACGTGAGGATATTATGGTTATGTTCAAGAGCTTGGTTAGCAGAACTGACCAAGATACTAACCAAGCTAACCAAGGCGGCGATAATTCCGTAGTTACACGCATCTTGAAAGTGATTCAAGAGGAACCATCGTTGTCTCAGAAAAAGATTGCAGATGTCATTGGAGAAAAATATAGTACAGTTAAGTATTATATGGAATCTATGAAAAAATCTGGCATTATGTAAGAAGGGAAGGTTCCAGTCAAAAAGGAAAATGGGTTATTCTATAACTATATTTCATCCAATTCGACAATAATAGTACTCTTCTGATACAGCCAGTCCGTAAATGCTTTCGGGCTGGCTGTTTCTTCATCAGCAAAATCGACGGACCTTTCTTTTTACTCAACCATATTTTTAGCTAAGGGAAAACAGATGATCCTAGGCGATCATCCCGCTTTCCTCTAAAAAGCAGATCATCAGGCTGACGGCCAGGAGATCTGCGCAGCCGCCGGGACTCAGATTCCTTTTGATAAAGGACTGGTCCAGGGCGGCTGTTTTTTCTATGAAGGATCCCGGGGTCAGCTCTGCAAGGAGCGCCCCGGCTTCTTTTTTTCCGGCGGCAGCTTCCGCCCGTCCGCCCCGGTGGATCATGTTGGTGTCGTCCACCTGGGAGAGCAGGGAAAGGAGCGTCAGGACGGCTGCGTCGTTTAAGGAAAAGCCCTGGGACAGCCGTTCTTTTAAGGCCGGAAGGCCGATGGTAAGGGCCGACGGAAAGCCCAGGGCAGCCTCTCCTCGGGCTCCGGCAATGCCGTAGGCTGTGTGGATCCTTTCTCCGGCCGTTTCCTCTGGGGATCGTCTGTGACCGGCCCCGGCGGACACGTCCTGGCGTCTGTCTTCTGCTTTAAAGTCTTTCAGGGAGCAGCATCCCAGCTTTTTGCATTCCCCGACCACCGCGTCCAGCGGCACAGGAGGCTTCTTTCCGAGCAGGAAGGCGTCTTTATATATCTTTCCCAGGGCTCCGCAGAGGATGGCAGAGGCAAAGATCAGGCCCTTGTGGGTATTGACGCCGCCGGTGGCGGAAAACATCTTTGCTTCGGCGTTTTGTCCGGCAAAACGGAGCCGTTCAAAAAGCCGGTCCCCGGTCTCGTCCCCATGCTCCCAGCCGATGCTGAAAAAATCCCGGAACCAGGGGATCAGGGCGGCGCTGCTGTCCACAAAGGTGAAAAAGTCCATATCCTGGTGGGAGCCGGAATTATTCCGGTCCACCAGGCCGGGCTTTGGCGTAGCCGATACCTCATAGAGCAGGGCGCGGACGGCTGCCGCCGCTGCCTGGTCGGCGGACTGTTCCTTAAAATAGTCGTTGAGGATCTGGGCAGTCCTCCACCGTACCAGCTCCATGGAATGGGTGCGGTTTCTGGCACAGACCTTTGCATTTTCGCCGCAGATCAGGCAGGAACGGGGCGGAAGGCCAAGAACAGAGCGGCTTAAGGGAACGGAATCCGGTCCCAGGACGTCTATGTCAAAGAGCCGTCCAAGTCCGTGGTTTTCTTCGATGGAGGCCATTTTCCTCTTTATTTCCGGGGCATCGGCAGCCAGAAGGAAAAAAGCCTCCGGCCCTGTGTTTTCCCTGGATTCCTCAAAAGAGAGGAGGTCCTGGCCGGAAACGGAAGCTCGGATCTCCCGGAGACCTTTCTCGAAAGCCCGGATGGCCATGGGAAAACACTTGATCTCTCCAGGGATATTTAAGGAAAAGCTGATGAGGCAGCGGGCCCCCGGTGTGTTTAAAAGGATTTTCTGTTTCCTGGCCCGGCGGCTCCGGGCGTCCAGGATCTCTGTCAGGGACGCCGGAGAGCCGCAGAAGATCTGGTTTAATTTCATGGGCGCGCTCCAAATTCGTTTTTCAGATACTGGGCCGTACACGGCGGCACAAGCTGTAAGACCTCCTCCGTAACGCCGGTTTCAGCCAGCAGCTTCCGGACTCTGGAGGCGCTGATCACCTCTGGATTTCCCTCGGGGGTCTCTGCTGTGGTCCGGGCGATCTTTATAAAGGAAATGCTGTACTGGGGCAGAAGCCGGATCATGGCTTCGTTATAATCTCTTGTCACCGGATCCAGGGGCTCCTCCCCGGCAAACCGCTTGGTGATATGGAACAGGGGGGCGATCCGGGAGGCGAACAGAGTAATGTCCAGCTCGCTCTGGATCCTGGCTGCATCCTCGCCCTTTTTCAGGAAATAGGTGGGGAAGGTAGCGGAAGAGATCATATATGGGCCAGAGGGATGGACCTTCACATTGGGAAGGTGGGCCGTTCCTTCCTTTACCAGACGCATGCGCACCTCAAAGGGGAAGAGGGAACGGTCCTCCTCCACCACAAAAATGTGGAGCAGGCTGCACCGGGAGGCGGCATAGGTGATCAGAGCCAGATGGCCTTTTGTAAAGGGATTGCAGTTCATGACGATGCAGCCCACGCCTCCGGTCAGGGTGTTTCCATGGTTTTCAGGGGATTCCGGGAGGAATGCAGAGTAAAAACGCTCCAGCCCGTTTTTCCTGTTTTCCAGCATCAGCACCGACTGGGTCTCAGCCAGGGGATAAAAGCCGCAGGATGTGAAAAGAACCTTGTTTTTTGGCCTGGTGATGACGAAAAGATCATAGTGGCCAGCTTCAAACCGGTTTTCCACCAGTCTGGATACCAGGCTTCCCAGGGCGTTCTGACCTCTTAAGGCCTCGTCCACGGCAAAGCATTTTAAAAGGTTTCCGGCGCAGCAGCCGCAGCCCAGCAGAGCCTCGTCCTGGTCAAAAACGCCGAAGGCAGTTTCGATGTCATCTTCAAAAACCAGCTCATGGTCCGATAAAAAACGGACCAGCATCTCTTTATCGTGGGGAAATCCCAGGGAGATCTCATGGATCGTAAATTCTTCTGTCATAGTATCCCTCCTGTCTGTTTTTACAGAGATTATATCATTTTTCTGGCTTTATGAACAGAAAAACATAAAAATAATCCGGAATTTCGGATTATTTCCAAAACTCCGGATTGTAAACGTTTACTCAATGATCAGATCCACATCCGTCTTTTCCACCACCTCGCCGATGATGGCTCCGGTGATGCCCTGGGCGGTCAGCTTTTTGCAGAGCTCCATGGCCTGGTCTCCGGGAAGGGCCACCAGAAGGCCTCCGGAGGTCTGGGGGTCTGCGATCAGATCCACCAGGCACTGCTCGGCAGAATCCATGATCCGTAAATGGGGCTTCACATAATCCATATTCCGGTAGGCTCCGGCAGGGATGATGCCCATTTCCGCCAGCTCTCTGGCTCCGTGGAGCAGCGGGAGCTTTTTGCTGAAAAGCTTTAAGGTGCTGTCGCTTCCCTCTGCCATCTCATAGGCATGTCCCAGAAGGCCAAAGCCTGTGATATCGGTGCAGGCATGGACATCCGGGAAGGTCTGGGCTGCTTCAGCTGCCCTGGCGTTCAGAGTGGCCATGGAACAGGTCATGGCGTCATAATCCTCTTTTGATACCAGGTCTGCCTTGGCTCCTGTGGTCAGGACGCCGGTTCCCAGGGGCTTGGTGATCACTAAAAGATCCCCAGGCTGTGCGCCGACATTTTTAAGGATCTTATCTGGATGCACGTACCCAGTGACGCAGAGACCGTATTTGGGCTCCGGATCCTGGATCGTGTGGCCGCCGGCGATGGTGCAGCCGGCTTCCACGGCCTTATCGTGGCCGCCCTTTAAGATCTGCCGGATCGTTTCCTTGGAAAGACAGTTGGGAACACATAATAAGTTCATTGCCACCGTCGGCTGTCCGCCCATGGCGTACACGTCGCTCAAAGCGTTGGCTGCGGCGATCTGTCCGAACTGGTAGGGATCGTCCACGATGGGCGTAAAGAAATCCACAGTATGGATGGCGGCCACATCGTCGGTGATCTTGTAGACACATGCGTCGTCGCTGGTATCAAAACCCACCAGAAGGCGGGGATTATAAACGTTTGGAAGATCTTCCAGTATTTCTGTAAGGACACCCGGTCCCAGTTTGGCTGCTCAGCCGGACGCGGTGGTCATCTGAGTAAGGGGCAGTTCTTTTGCCATTTGTAAAAACCTCCTAATTGATCATGATTTCATCATAACACCTGGATTTTTAAAAAGCAACCGTATAGATAAACATATTTACAACCGGTATATGTATTGAAATATGCTATTTGACAAGACTGCTGAAACAACGATAAAATAAAGGGTAGCTTATTGGGCGAAAAATACAAGCAGGAGGATTTGATCATGGCAAATGTAGTCGTAAATGCAGTGGGAGACCAGTGCCCGATCCCGGTAGTGAAAGCCACAAAGGCATTAAAGGCAATGACAGAGGCTGGAACCGTTGAGGTTCATGTAGATAATGAGATCGCCGTCCAGAACCTGACCCGTCTGGCATCCAGCAAGGGCTTAAAGTCCTTTGCAGAGAAGAAGGAAGAAAAGCTGTTCATCGTGAAGATCACCCTGGACAAGCCCCTGGAGGAGAACGGAGCCGAGGAGGAGGCTTCCTGTGGCGTGGACAGAAGAAAAAATACCGTAGTAGCCATCGCTTCCGAGCGCATGGGACATGGAAACGACGAGCTGGGCAAGGTCCTGATGAAGGGCTTTATCTTTGCTCTTTCCCAGTTAGACGAGCTTCCCAGCACCATCCTTTTCTACAACGGCGGCGCAACCATCACGACCGAAGGCTCTCCGTCTCTGGATGATTTAAAGAACATGGAAGCCCAGGGCGTGGAGATCCTTACATGCGGAACATGTCTGGATTATTATAATCTGAAAGACAAGCTGGCGGTGGGAAGCGTGACCAATATGTACACCATTGTGGAAAAGCTTGCCAACGCAGATAAGATCATCAAGCAGTAAGGAATAACAGGAGAGTATCATGTATCAGGTGGGAATCGATATCGGGTCCAGTGCGGCCAAAACAGCAGTCATAAAGGATGGGGAGGTCGTGAAGACCTACCTTTTAAATACAGGCTTCAGCAGCAGGAAAACGGCGGAGGAGATCTACCAGATGCTGGAGAAGGACGGGATCCACAAGGATAACGCCGCCTATGTGGCTACGGGCTACGGACGGATATCGGTCCCCTATGCCGATAAATCTGTAACAGAGATCACCTGCCACGGAAAGGGAGCCTGGCATCTGTTCGGAAGGAATGGGACGGTCATTGACATCGGAGGCCAGGATACCAAGGGGATCGCCTTGAAAAACGGCCGTGTCATGAAGTTCATCATGAACGATAAGTGCTCTGCGGGTACCGGGAAGTTCCTGGAGGTCATGACCAACCGTCTGGGACTGACCATGGAGGAGCTTTCAGACCTGGCATCCCGGGGAAATCCCATTACCATCAGCTCCATGTGTACTGTGTTTGCAGAATCGGAGGTCATCAGCCTCATCGGAAAGGGAACTCCCAGGGAAGATATCGCTTACGGCGTCATCGAATCGGTGGTCACCAAGGTGGTGCAGCTGATCTCCCAGGTGGAGGGGGATCAGTATTTCCTCACCGGCGGGCTCTGTGAGGATCCCTATATTTTAGAACGCCTTTCCCTTGCGCTCCATGCGCCGGTGGAAAGCGTACCCCTGGCCAGATACGCCGGGGCCATCGGAGCAGCGCTTACGGCTGCCGTATAGAGAAAGGAAACATCAGAATGAATCGTGATCTGCCCAAATTATTTGATGAATTTGTAGATGCCAGAAAAAACGGCTTCCTGGCAGCCAAGGAATTTAAGGAGAACGGTGGAAAATTAGCGGGGACTCTCTGCTCTTATACACCGAAGGAAATTCTGGATGCCGGAAATATTGCAGCTGTTGGTCTCTGTGGGACCAGTAACGAGACGATTCCGGACGCAGAGAAGGTGCTCCCTAAAAATCTATGCCCGCTGATCAAGGGGACCTATGGATTTGCGTCGACTGAAAAATGTCCATATACATATTTTTCCGATATCATCATTGGTGAGACCACCTGTGATGGAAAGAAAAAGATGTACGAGCTTTTGAATGAGATCAAGGAAACGTACGTGATGCACCTTCCCCAGGGTCAGGACCGCCCTTATGCCAAGGATATCTGGTATGAAGAAGTCTGTCTGTTAAAGAAGAAAATGGAAGAAAAATTCGGTGTTACCATCACAGACGAGGATCTGAGACGGGCCGTGCGGGTACGCAACGAGCAGAGGAAGGCTCTTTGTGAGATGTATGAGCTTCAGGCTTTATGTCCGCCGCCTATGCGTGGAACAGAGATGATGCTGGCCCTCCAAAAGGGAAGTTTTACATTTGATATCCAGAAGCAGACGGAACATATCACGAAACTGGTCAGTGAAGCAAAAGCTGCGTATGAAAGGGGAGAACGTCCAGTTCCAGCCTCTGCCAAGAGGATTCTGGTTACAGGCTGCCCCACCGGCGGCGTGATCCAGAAGGTAGGCATGGTGATCGAGAACAACGGCGGTGTGATTGTATGTTTGGATGATTGCTCGGGTGAGAGGACGAAGAGCATGATGATCGACGAGAACGCAGACGATATTTTACGTGCGATCTCTGACCGATATCTTTCCATTCACTGTTCCGTTATGACGCCCAATGACGATCGTCTGGAAAATACAAAGAAGATGATCGAGAAATATAAGGTAGACGGTGTGATCGAGGTGATCCTCCAGGCTTGCCATACATTCAATGTGGAATCCCACAAGACCCGCCGGGTGGTTGAGGATGAGTTGGGAATTCCTTATCTGAAGCTAGAGACCGATTATTCCACCACAGACAGCGGCCAGATCGAGACCCGTGTAGCGGCCTTCCTGGAAATGCTGTAAGATCAAGATGCCATGGGGCTGCTGTAAAAGAGAAGGTTTTGAACCTCTCTTTTGCAGCAGCCCCTTTTTACATGAAAACTATTCACAATTTCTTAAGAAGTCACGAATTGAAAAGCCCTGTGGGTTGTGGTATGATAAAATCAAGATTTTGCGAGGAGGATACGAAAATGAAGCAGACGTCCCTTGTTATCATGGCGGCCGGGATCGGAAGCCGGTTCGGCGGCGGGATCAAACAGCTGGAGCCGGTGGGGCCCAACGGCGAGATCATCATGGATTATTCCATCCACGACGCCCTGGAGGCCGGTTTCAATAAGATCATTTTCATCATCAGAAAGGATCTGGAAAAGGATTTTAAGGAGATCATCGGAAACCGGATCGAAAAGGTGGCTCCGGTGGAATATGCATTCCAGGAGATGGATGACCTGCCGGAGGGATTTACAGTGCCGGAGGGCCGGAAAAAGCCCTGGGGAACGGGACAGGCCGTTCTGGCAGCCAGAAACGTGATCCACGAGCCCTTCCTGGTGATCAATGCCGACGACTATTATGGAAAAGAAGGATTTAAAAAGATCCATGACTATATGGTAAACGAGATGGACGAGGACGGAGACTGCTACGATATGTGTATGGCGGGCTTTATTTTGTCCAATACTTTAAGTGAGAACGGAGGCGTTACCAGGGGCGTGGCCACAGTGGATGAAAACGGGTGCCTTGCCAAGGTGACGGAGACCTACGATATTTACCAGGACGCAGATGGAATGCATGCGTCTGACAACGACGGAAATCCGGTGACTGTGGAAGCCGGACAGCACGTTTCCATGAATATGTTCGGTCTGCCCATGGGTTTTTTAAAGGAGCTGGAAAAGGGCTTTCCGGAGTTCCTGGGAAATGTGAAGGAGGGTGACGTAAAGGCCGAGTATCTGCTCCCGGCCATGATCGACCAGTGCATCCGTACCGGAAAGGCCAGAGTCCGCGTACTGGAAACACGGGATAAATGGTTCGGAGTCACATATAAAGAAGATAAACCGGCGGTGGTGGCCTCGATCCGCAGGCTGGTGGATGAAGGCGTTTACCCGGAGAAGCTGTTTTAAATATTGAAGTGCGCTTCCCGCTCCTTCCTGCATATTATGATCCCAAAGGGATTTACAGGAAAAGGAGCGGGAACTTTTATGGAAAGGATCTATCGTGGCTATCCCCAGGCCCTCCATGCCATGGAGCGGAGTGGGGATCTGATGCCATACATGCTGTACCGGAGAGAGGAACAGGCAGGACGCCGGAGCGCGGCTCTGGAAAAACGCCGTTTCCGGGATCCGGAATATTTTAAGGGGCTGTATCCCCGGTCCGTCAGACGCTGCCAGAGCTTTGTGGAGGCGTGCTGTGACCGGTATGATCACCCGGGAAGCCCCATTTACGATGAATACCCGGACCGGGTACTGCTGCTGGGGATCCGGAACCGGATCCTCGAAAAGATGCGGGAACAGGGGGAGGACCCAGACCAGGATCTGGTCTGGCTTCTGACCCTCCAGGAGATCTTACGGCGGCGGGCGATCAGTTAAAGGACCGGCGTACAGGATACGCCGTCCGGAAGAAAAGGCAGACAGGAAGAGAACTGAATGAAAACAGGAAAAAAAATTGCAGTGCTGGCGCTGATCTTTGTGGCGGCAGCCATCATTTATTTTGTCTGGCCCCTGGGCCGGAAGGAAGAGAATAAAACAGGCGTCGTGTATACAGCCATGGGCGAGGCAGAGCTTCCGGTGGTGTATCCAACGGCTCTGGGACGGGAGCTGGCGCCGTTATTCGGCCATCGGGAGGAGCTGGCTGTCACAGCAGAACGTGACAGCCTCCTGGTGCTGCCGGAGGACCGCAGGCTTCCCATCCGGATCCAGTATGGAGACGAAATAAAGACACTGCAGTATGAGATCCGGACCATGGACATGACCCATCTGGTGGAGCGCACCATGGTCACAGACTGGACCGAGGAAAACGGTCAGATAAACGCAGTTCTGCCAGTCCAGAACCTTCTGGAGCCGGAGACCCAGTATCAGCTGGGGATCCAGGCGGTCCTTTCGGATGGGACCAGCGCCTGGTACTACGCCCGGATCCTGGAGACGGACAATGATCATGCAGCCCAGATGCTGGCCCTGGCGGAGGACTTTTCCCAGAAGACCTTCCACTATGATTCGGCCCAGGAGCTGACCACCTATATGGAGTCGACGCCCAGCGCGGATAATTCCAGCTTCGGAACAGTCACACTGAAAAACAGCTTTACCCAGATGACCTGGGGAAGCCTGGGCGTGTCCCGGGGAGAAACGGTCTTTGCGTCCCTTAAGGAGCTTTCCGGTGATCTGGCCAATATTGAGCTGGAATACTATGTGACCAGGGAGGCAGACGGCGGAGCCGGGGAAACGGACGGCGGGGAGACAGAGGTCTATGGGGTGACTGAGAACTTCACTTTAAAGTGGAGCAGCCAGCGGATCTATATGATGGATTATGAAAGGACCATGAACCAGCTCTTTTCCGGAAGCCGGGAGCTATTCTCAGGAAAGCGCATCCTGCTGGGGATCTCCGACGGAGAGGGGATGTACGCAAAGAAAAGTGAAAATGGCCGGTATACGGTCTTTGTGACCAACCGGGAGCTGTGGGCCTATGACCGGGAGGAGGGAGACAGCATCTGCATTTTTGCCTTCGGAGGCTGGAACACGGATGACCTCCGGGCCCTCCAGGACCGCCACGGGGTGGAGATCCTGGAAGTGTCCAACGGGGGGGCTGTGGATTTCCTGGTCTACGGCTATATGAACCGGGGCGGCAGAGAGGGATACACAGGCGTTTCCTATTACCGTTATGAGGCAGAATCCAATACGCTGACGGAACAGTTCTTCCTTCCGGCCGCCGAGCCGTACAGCGAGCTCCGGCTGGATCTGGCCCGCCTGGCCCATAAGGGACAGAACGGTATTTTTTACATGTATATGGGCGGAAGCGTTTATGGGATCGATCTGAACAGCCACGAGTATGTGGTGGTGGCTTCAGGGCTGGATGAGGAACGGTTTGCGGTCAGCTCCGATGGGTCCCGGCTGGCCTGGCAGGAGGATACGGGGATCTATGATTCCAGGATGCTCCATATCATGGACCTGGATACAGGAGACAAGACCCAGATCGGAGACGGAAAGAGCGATGCGTACAGGATCCTGGGCTTTGTAGGAAGCGACTGCGTGTACGGGATCGGAGAATATGGGGATCATATCATATCCAACGGGCGCACCATGGGCTTATATCTGAAATCCCTGGATATCATCGACCAGAACATGGCCAGCGCCATGCACTACGAAAAGAGCGGAAAGTACATCCGGGACGTGGCCGTGGACGAAAGCCGGATCCACCTGGAGCTGGTGTCCGACCGGGACGGCGGCTTTTTCGGAGAGGCCGAGGAGGAGACTCTGGTGTGCAACGCAAAGGTCCTTCCTGGAAAGATGGATGATATCGGCTGGTATGCGTCGGATGTGAAGGGACGGGTTTATTTTGTGCAGCTGGGCCAGGATATTTCCGCTTCCCAGAAGATCCGGACCATTTCCCCGAAAAAAACGGTGCGGGAGGAGAATAATGAGATCCATACGGAGGCTCCGGCCTCCGGCGTGGAGGAAAAGTTTTACGCTTATGGCCGTGGACGGCTCATTGGGATCTATTCCAGCTTTGCCGATGCGGCTGACGCAGCGTATGATCCCATGGGCTTCGTGACCTTTGGAAAGCACGATCTGGTGTGGGAGAGGGCCAGCCGTCCGGGCTCCTATTTCATCCGGGATCTGAATACCGCCTCCCGGAAGCTGGACCGTTACAGAACGGAGTTTACGGGAACCAGCCGGAGGGAGGGCGATGCCCTTCTTCTGGACGCCTCGGGGAGCTCCTTAAATATAGCGCTGTTTTTCGTCTGCCGGAACCAGCCGGTGCTCTTGTATACCGGGGAAGGGAGCTTTCTGTATCTGACCGGCTACGACCAGACCCATGTCCGGATCTGGGATCCGTCCGCAGCCCAGAGTATGATTATTCCCATGGAGGAGGCCAGAGCCCGGTTTGAAAGCCTTGGCAGCGACTATATCTGCTGCCTTCCGCTCTGATCCGGCAAAGGAAAATCCCTACTTTACAAATCCCGAATCTATGCTATAATTTACTAGTCGAAGTATAAGCAAATGAGAGTGTTTGCGGGAATTATAGAAATCAGACCGCTATCCGGCGCTTCCGGAAGGCGGTACAGCGGATATAGAGGTGCAGAATGGAACAATATATTATGAAGGGCGGCAATCCCCTGGTGGGAGACGTGACCATCAGCGGAGCAAAAAATGCGGCTCTGGGGATCCTGGCGGCGTCCATCATGACCGATGAGGACGTGGTGATCGAGAACCTGCCGGATGTGAGCGATATCAACGCACTGCTGGATGCGATCCGGCACCTGGGCGCTAAGGTGGAGCGGCCCGACCGGCACACAGTACGGATCAATGCCAGGGATATCCACGCAGTGACCGTGGAAGATGAGCATATGCGCAAGATCCGCGCATCCTATTACTTCATTGGCGCACTTCTTGGAAAGTATAAGAGCGCGGAGGTTCCGCTTCCCGGCGGTTGCACCATCGGAAGCAGACCCATTGACCAGCATTTAAAGGGCTTCCGTGCCCTGGGCTCTGATGTATCCATCATGCGCGGGGCAGTGATCGCCCATGCCATCGACCTGGTGGCCAGCCATATCTACCTGGATGTGGTTTCCGTGGGCGCTACCATCAATATCATGATGGCCGCCACCATGGCTGAGGGAGAAACGATCTTAGAGAATGTGGCCAAGGAGCCCCATGTGGTGGACGTGGCCAACTTTTTAAACAGCATGGGTGCCAACATCAAGGGAGCCGGTACGGATGTGATCCGGATCCGCGGTGTGCGGCATCTCCATGGAACCACATACTCCATCATCCCCGACCAGATCGAGGCCGGGACCTTTATGTGCGCGGCCGCAGTGACCCGCGGAGACATCACGGTGAAGAACGTGATCCCCAAGCACCTGGAGGCTATTTCCGCAAAGCTCATGGAAATGGGCTGCGAGGTTGTGGAGTTTGACGAGGAGATCCGTGTGGTGGGAAAACCGAAGCAGCGCCATATGAATTTTAAGACCCTGCCGTATCCCGGTTTCCCAACAGATATGCAGCCCCAGATGACTGTGGCCCTGGCTCTGGCTGACGGAACCAGTGTGGTGACAGAGAGTATTTTTGAAAACCGCTTCAAATACGTGGATGAGCTGTCCCGCATGGGTGCAAACATCAAGGTTGAAGGCTCTGTGGCCATTGTGGACGGCGTCAGCATGTTCACCGGCGCACAGGTGGTGGCTCCCGATCTCAGAGCCGGAGCGGCCCTGGTACTGGCCGGACTGGCCGCCGAGGGCTATACGGTGGTGGACGAGATCGGCTACATTGAACGGGGCTACGAAAACTTTGAAGAGAAGCTCCGCTCCCTGGGCGCATGCATCGAGCGGGTGGATTCTGAGAAGGAAGCCCAGAAGTTTAAGCTCCGGGTGGGCTAGGCAGGTTCCGCGTAAATTTCAAATTTCCTATTGACATTTGGAAAGGAATCGGCTAGTATATTGGCTGTAACTCAACGGCGGCTCCTGGCTGCCGGAAAACAAAATAAAAAAGTTCGTAGAATATTCAGTTTTATCCCTTATTCAGAGTGATGGAGGTACATAGGACCTGTGAAGTCACGGCAACCCCTGTTAATCGCGGTGCGAGAGGGCAGGAAGGTGCCAGCCTGAGCGAGAAATCGAGCAATAAGAGGATTTGATGGAGTAGCTTTGTCAAGTCCGCTTATGAATGTGAGCGGACTTTTTTTATGCGCGGGATACAGAAAGAGGAGCTGGCAGACAGTGCCGGCGTGCCCTGCGCGCCCCTGAAACCAGAGAGGAGAAAAAATGGAAAAGAGACTTTTTACATCTGAGTCCGTAACAGAGGGACATCCGGATAAAATGTGCGACGCGATCTCTGATGCGATCCTGGACGCACTGATGGAGAAGGACCCCATGAGCCGTGTGGCATGTGAGACCTGCGCCACCACAGGCCTTGTGATGGTCATGGGTGAGATCACCACCAACGCATATGTGGACATCCAGAAGATCGTCCGCGAGACGGTCCGCGAGATCGGCTACGACCGGGCCAAATACGGCTTCGACTGCGATACCTGCGGCGTTGTGGTCGCCATCGACGAGCAGTCCACGGATATTGCCATGGGCGTAAACAAAGCCCTGGAAGCCAGAGAGAAGACCATGACCGAGGATGAGCTGGATGCCATCGGCGCCGGAGACCAGGGTATGATGTTCGGCTTTGCCAGCAACGAGACAGAGGAATATATGCCCTATCCGATCTCCCTGGCCCATAAGCTGACAAGGCAGCTTACCAAGGTGAGAAAGGACGGCACACTTAAATATTTAAGACCCGACGGAAAGAGCCAGGTGACGGTGGAGTACGACGAAAACGGAAAGCCGTACCGTCTGGACGCTGTTGTTTTATCCACCCAGCACGATGATGCTGTGACTCAGGAGCAGATCCATGAGGACATTAAGAAGTATGTGTTCGATCCGGTGCTTCCGGCAGGAATGGTGGACGAAAACACGAAGTTTTATATCAATCCCACAGGCCGTTTCGTGATCGGAGGACCCCACGGCGACAGCGGACTGACTGGAAGAAAGATCATTGTTGACACCTACGGCGGATATGCCCGTCACGGCGGCGGCGCATTCTCCGGTAAGGACTGCACCAAGGTGGACCGTTCCGCAGCTTATGCGGCCCGTTATGTGGCCAAGAACATGGTTGCTGCCGGACTTGCCGATAAGTGTGAGGTCCAGCTTTCCTACGCCATCGGCGTGGCCCATCCCACTTCCATCGAGGTGGATACCTTTGGAACCGGAAAGCTTTCCGATGACAGGCTCGTGGAGATCATCCGCGAACACTTTGACCTCCGCCCGGCCGGGATCATTAAGATGTTAGATCTCCGCCGCCCCATCTACAAGCAGACTGCGGCTTACGGCCATTTCGGAAGGACCGATGTGGATCTGCCGTGGGAGAAGTTAGACAAGGTGGATGTGCTGAAGAAATATCTGTAAGAACAGAATATAGAAGAAAAAGGCTTCTGGAGCCAGCCCCACAGCGGCGTTTGCCGGGGCTGGCTCTCTGTTTTATCTGGGTGCCCCCGCCCATTTCCCTGCCCAGGAAAAAAGCTGCTCCGACATGGCATCAAAGGCAACCGGTCTTCCGCCCTTCAGTTCCATAAAGGTCTGGAGAACGGCGCTTTCCTCTGGGGGCAGGACAGATACCAGATCCGCCATATGCCGTACATAAACTCCGGTCCTCTGGAAGTGGACCGCCTGGAGGACAAAGGAGGCAGATTTATAGAGTCCCTTTAAAATATCCTCACTTTTTTCATAGAGCATATTGTGGACACAGCCGTGGTAGACGCCGCAGGCGCCGGACTTTATGGCCCGGGCTATATCGGCGCTGGTGACAGAGGAGAGCACCTGGTCCAGGCTTCCTCTTATGGGGGTGGTGTCGCGGCAGAACTGGAAAAGCTCCGAGGGCTCCCAGTTTTCCAGCTCCTGTCTTCCGGACAGGAAGCCGCAGATAAGCTCCCGGCAGGGAAGGGTATCCAGCATGGCGTCATAGGTATGGATATCGCTGGCGGAGAGCTGGTCCAGGATCACCACCATATCAATGTCGCTGGCTTCTGTGGCCTCCCCGCGGCCGTAGCTCCCCTGGAGTCCGGCAAACCAGACGCGGTCCGGAAAGGCCTGATCCAGGGCAGCCATATATTTTTTAATAAATTCAGTTATTTCAATCATTTCCGTTAATTCTCTCTTTTCAATTCCGGGAGCCTTTCCCATTCCTTCTGGTAGGCCACGTCTCCATTCTTTATGACAGTCTCCACCAGGTTGATCCCCGTATGGTAGGGCATAAAGTGGATGGACGGGTATTTTAAGATGACCACATCGGCTTTTTTGCCCTTTTCCAGGCTTCCGATGCAATCAGCGCGCCCAAGGGCTGCGGCCCCGTTGATGGTGAGGGCAGTGATCACCTCCTCAATGGACATATTCATATAGATGCAGCCCAGGGCTATGAGAAGGGGGATGCTGTTGGTAAAGCAGCTTCCGGGGTTCAGATCCGAAGCCAGGGCCACGGCACAGCCGGAATCGATCATCTTTCTCGCCGGGGCGAAGGGCTCTTTTAAGCAGAAAGCGGTGGCCGGCAGCAGCGTACTGATGACGCCCGCCTTTGCCATCTGGCGGATCCCCTCGTCGGAGGCCTTTAAAAGGTGGTCAGCGGAATACGCGCCTGTGCGGGCGGCCAGCTCTGCGCCTCCCAGAGAGTTCATTTCATCGGCATGGACCTTCAGCTTGAAGCCCATTTCCTTTGCCCTGGTCAGATAGTATTCAGAATCTTCAATGCCGAACACGCCCTTTTCGCAGAAGATATCGGCAAACTCTGCCAGTCCCTCCTCCTTGACCACAGGCATTACGTCCTGTAAGAGCATATCGATGAATTCCCGCTCCTTTCCCTTATACTGGGGCAGGACGCTGTGGGGGCCCAGGAAGGTAGTCACGATATCCACCGGATGGGAGGCGTCCAGCTCCTTCATGGCCCGGAGCTGCTTTAATTCCGTATTCCGGTCCATGCCGTAGCCGCTTTTTCCCTCAACGGTGGTCACGCCGAACTCCAGCATCCGGTTCATCCGTTCTCTTCCGACAGAAACCAGCTCCTGGATGGAGGCGTCCCTGGTGGGGCCGACGGTGGCGTTGATGCCGCCTCCCCGCTCCATGATGGACATATAGGTGTCGCCCTTTAAGCGCCAGGAAAACTCCTCGGCCCGGTAGCCGCCGAAGATAAAGTGGGTGTGGGAATCCACGAAGCCAGGAAGAACGGTCTTTCCGGAGGCGTCCAGGACCGTATAGCCAGAGGCAGTTTCCGTACATGCGTCAGCCTGACCGGAGCCCTCTTCAAAGCCTGCCAGGAGATCCAGCTCCTCGGTGGTGCCGACGGCAAAGATCCGGTCGTCATGGATCAGAACGCCTCCGTTTTTTATAAGACCGATATCGGCCATTTCCGCGCCTTTTTTGGGAGCGGAGCCCCGGCAGGTCACCAGCTCGGAGGCGCGGCGGATATAAAGTTTTTTCATATAGTCTCCTACTTTCTCTGCAAAGGAACCGCCGGATGCGTTTCCAGGCGGTTCCGGCCTGGGCAGAAGGCTGCTCAGGCCGGGGCAGTATGGTTTATTTACATGCGTTGTTAAATACGCGCTCGATCAGCTCATCGTCGGCGATATAGGGCATCGTGATGGCGTCAGAGCCGGCAAATTTCTTATTATATTCGGCAACGGTCGCAATGGAGTGCTCGTTTCTTGCCCAGCTTCTTCTGGAAACGCCCACCATGGTATCCCACGGGATGGCTTCGCGGATGATCTGGTCCGTGAGCTCGGAGCCGTCTAAGACAAGGCCGAAGCCGCCGTTGATGGCCTTTCCGATGCCGGTGCCGCCGCCGTTGTGGAGAGCCACAAGGGTCATGCCGCGGGCTGCGTTTCCTGCATAGCAGTGGGTCGCCATGTCGGCCGTGAAGTTGGAGCCGTCATAGATATTGGAGGTCTCGCGGTACGGGGAATCCGTTCCGCCGGTATCGTGGTGGTCGCGGCCCAGCATCACCGGTCCGATCTCTCCATTTCTTACCATTTCATTGAATTTTAAAGCGATGTCGCGTCTTCCCAGAGCGTCCTGGTAGAGGATCCGGCACTGGGTCCCCACCACCAGCTGGTTCTTTTCAGCATCACGGATCCAGATCCAGTTGTCCCGGTCCTGGAAGCGGCGGTTGGGATCGATGATCTCCATGGCCGCATGGTCGGTCTTAATAAGGTCCTCATGCTTTCCGGACAGGCAGCACCAGCGGAACGGGCCGTAGCCGTAGTCGAATAACTCCGGTCCCAGGATGTCCTCCACATAGGACGGGAAGATGAAGCCCTCAGAGGTATCCACGCCGTTTTTGGAGATCTCCTTGTTTCCGGCGTCAAATACAGCCTTCATGAAGGCATTGCCGTAATCAAAGAAATAGGAGCCTCTTTCCACCAGAGTCCGGATCATATGGAAGTGGGTGGTCAGGGAACGGTTGACCAGCTCACAGAATTTTTCATGATCATGGTCCAGCATCTCAGTTCTTTCCTCAAAGGTCAGGCCCTGGGGGCAGTAGCCGCCGTCGTAGGGAACGTGACAGGAGGTCTGGTCGGAGAGCAGGTCGATATGGATGTTGTTGTTTACAGCATATTCCAGCAGGTCCACGATATTTCCGTGGAAGGCGATGGACATGGGCTCTTTCTTGTCCATATAGGTCCGGGCTGTACGGAAGGCCTCCTCCGGAGACTCGCAGATCATTTTTACCCAGCCCTGGCTGTGGCGGGTCTCGATCCGGGAGGAATCCACCTCGGCGATGATGCCCACGCCTCCGGCGATCTCGATGGCCTTGGGCTGTGCGCCGCTCATGCCGCCCAGTCCGCTGGTGACGAATAAGTGGCCGGCCAGGTTTCCTTCTGCGGGAACGCCTAAGAACTTACGGCCTGCGTTTAAGATGGTATTGAAGGTACCGTGGACGATGCCCTGGGGGCCGATGTACATCCAGCCTCCGGCTGTCATCTGGCCGTAGGAGGAGCAGCCCATGGCCGTTGCCTTTGCCCAGGTCTCTGGATTATCGCCCTCGCCCACCATAAGGCCGTTGGTGATGACCACTCTGGGGGCCTGCTTATGGGAGTGGAAAAGGCCCAGGGGATGGCCGGACATCACCACAAGGGTCTGCTCGTCGGTGAGGACCTCCAGATATTTTTTCAGGAGCTGGTACTGCATCCAGTTCTGGCATACCTGTCCGGTCTCGCCGTAGGTCACAAGCTCATAAGGATAAAGGGCCACATCATGGTTTAAGTTGTTGTCGATCATTACCTGGAAGGCCTTGCCCTGGACGCAGTTTCCCTTATATTCGTCGATGGGCTTTCCGTAGATCCTTTCCTTTGGCATAAAACGGTATCCGTAGATCCGGCCGCGGGTCAGGAGCTCTTCCATAAATTCGGGGGCCAGAGCCTCGTGGAGCTCCTCGGGCACATAGCGGAGGGCGTTTTTCACTGCCAGCTTCTTTTCATGGTCGGAGAGGGTCAGGTCGCGCATGGGGGCACGGCGGATCCCTTCCTTAAATACAGGATACTCCGGAAGCACCGGATCCAGCTTGATGGTCATGGCAGCGCCGATTTCTTTGTTGGTCATATGCATTCTCATCCTTTCTCTTTATAACAGAAACGTCTTAGTCTTTCTAAAATCTGCGGAACTATTCAGTTACTTAGAGTATATCACCAGAGAGTCAAAAAAACGTCAATAAGCTGGAATAGTTGACAGTTTTTTGGACGTTTTGTATACTTAAAGGCAGAAGAAACCAGCATCCGTGAGGGAACTGCGGCAGTACGGCCGCAAGGGAAAGTGAGGGGATACGGTGAAAAAAATTGAAATACGCCTGTTCGGGACTCCGGCCATCCTGGCAGACGGGGAACCGGTGGGCTTTCCATATAAAAAGGTGGAGGGCTTTCTTTATTATCTCTGTGTGAAAAAGCAGATCACCAGAGAGGAGGCCATCTGTCTTTTATGGGGGGATGAGGATGAGGCCAGCGGAAGGAAAAAGCTCCGGGACGCCATCTACCAGGTACGGAAAAAGCTGGATAAGGACATTATCCTGACTGCGGGCCATACGGGGATCGCCCTGAATCCGGCCTGTCCCGTGTCCATTGACTGGGATCATGTAAAAAAGGGCCATCTGGGAGAGCAAAAGCCGTTCCTGGAATATTTTTACATAAAAAAATGTCTGGAATTTGAAGAGTGGGTCGGCGGGATCCGGGCCATGCAGAGCGAGGAGTCTGTAAAAAATGCCTCTGGGAAATTCCGGGAGGCCAGAGAGAAGGGAGACATGGAGGCGGTCCAGAAATACGGCTCCCTTCTTATAAAAGAGGATCCATATGATGAAGAGATCTATTATGAGCTGATGAGCATTTATGCAGAACATGGCGATTATATCATGGCCATCCGCCTGTACTATGATCTGGAAAAGTGCCTGAAGGAGGAGATGGGGGTGGAGCCGTCCCGGAAGATCCGGGAGCTGTTCCAGCGGGTGTTCCATGTGAAGGAGCATATGAAGGCCGTGGGAGGCCCGGCGGACCTGCCCTTTGTGGGGAGGAAAAAGGAATTATTTTCTGTCAGTGAATTTCTGGAATGGGATCCCTCCGATCCGGTGAACTGCCTGGTGGTGGTGGGAGAGGAGGGAGTCGGAAAAACGGCGTTTCTGGAAAACAGCCTCCGGCTGGCCGCCTCCAGGCAGATGGTGACCTTAAAAAGCTCCTGCTACCGCCAGGGAACGGATTTTTTCCTGAACCCCTGGAGCGATATTTTACAGGAGCTGCGCCAGATCCAGGAAAACGGAGGCCCGGGATTTTTAAAGACCGGGGATGAGGAGCGCCTGTCCATGATCCTTAAGCTGGAAAACGCCGGAGGACCCGACAGCCGCCGTCTCACCTATTCCATGATCGAGCGGGAGATCATGGAACTGTTTTCCGGCCTTGCCCGCCGCTTCCGGGTCCTGCTGGCCTTTGACGATGTCCAGTGGATGGACCGGATGAGCCTCCAGCTTTTAAACCGGCTTCTGGGAAGCGCCTCCGGGGCCGGGACAGCAGTATTGTGTACTTGCAGCAAAAATGGGGAAATGGATGTGATGACATCTCTGGAGCCCCTGGTGCGGGAGGACAGGATCACCGTGGTCCGCCTGGAGCCATTTACAGAGGAAGAGACAGAGGAGATCCTGCGGCGGGAGCTTCCCCAGGTGGCAAAGGAGGCGGGAAAGTGCCGGTCCATCTATAAGACCACCGAGGGGAACGCCTTTTTCCTTCGGGAGATGATCAATCTGATCCGGAAAAAGGGCTTTACCCTGGAAAAATCCGCCAAGACCAATCTGGCCATCCAGACCCGGCTGTCGTCGGTGGGAGCCAGGGAGCGGGAGATCCTGGAATGTATGTCCGTGTTCCCGGAAAAGATCGGCATCGAGGAGCTGGAATATCTGATGAAGGGGACGGACCGGCTGACGCTCTTAAAGCGTCTGGAGAGGCTTTCCGAGGCCTTTCTGATCCAGGAGGTGCTGGTGGGCTGGAACGTGTATTATAAGTTCAGCCACCGCCTGTTCCAGGAATATGTGTATGAAAAGCAGAGTAATGGCAAGACCCTCCAGTACCACCGGATGCTGGCGGAATATTATGGGAGCCAGCCGGACCGGGGCTTCCGGACCCTGGCCCTGGCAGCCTACCACTATGATAAGTGCCATGACCAGGTCCAGGCGTACCGCTATCAGATCTACTATCTGAAGGAATTTTACACGGTCATCAACGAGAATTTCCCGGTGCTCCACAGCCCGATGCCGGAGCAGGGAGACGATTTCGGCGTCATGACCGGGGCGGAGCGGATGCTGGAGCTGGCGGAGCAGGTCATTGGATTAAAGGACGATTCCCCCATGATCCGGCAGATGAAAATGGAAATGCGCTATATCAAGGGACGGTATGAGATCGCCATGGGCGAGTATGACCGGGGAAATTCTGACATTAACTGCAGCATGGCCCTGGCCCTGGGGCTGGGGGACGACGAGGTTTACCTGGCATGCTTAAAACAGCAGATCTTCTGCGGGATCCAGACCGGGAACACAGAGCTGGTGGAGGAGCTGGTGGAGCACGGGCTCCGGTGCCGGGGCGGAGAGAAAAAGGACGAGTATGCCACCCTCATGCGCTTAAAGGGGCTCTGCTATATGCAGAAGGGAAAGTACGATGTGGCGGAGACCATGCTGCTCCAGGCCTTGTCCCTGTTTGAGGAGCTGGACCATGAGATCTACGGCGCGGGCGTGGCGGCCTGCTACAATTATCTGGGAGATGTATACAGGAAGCAGGATCATCTGGACGAGGCCATGGCCTATTATGGCCGCGCCCTGGCGGTGGGCGAGAGCCTGTCCTTTATGAACGGCCTGGGCCAGATCTACTCCAGCATGGGCCAGGTCCACTGTCTCAGAGGCCAGTATAAGGAGGCCATGGCGCTTCTGGAAAAGGCTGTGGAATGCCTGGAACGGAACGGCTACCGCTGGGGCCTGGAACGGGCCGAGGGCTGGCTCGCTCTCACCTGCATAAAGACGGGCGACCTAAAGAGCGCCAGGGAGCATTACAGGAAGGGGAGGGAGATCTCCGATAAGATCCGGAATCCGGAGACGGAACGGCTGCTTTCCGAGGTAGAGAAACGATTGGAGAATCGTCTGACATATTAGCATGATAAAGCGAAAGAGTTTGACGCTTTTTGGACGTTTTTTGTGTATAATGGATCCATATCCGACTGGAACTGGTAAAAATTTCAGCAAAATCACATAAGGAGAGGTAGCATATGCAGAAAGTTGTAATCACAGGCCATGACCTGACCGTGGACCAGATCATCGCCGTATGCCGCGAAGGCGCAGAAGTCGTTTTATCGGATGAGAGCAGAGAAAAGATCCTGGCCTCCAGACAGGTGGTCAACGAGCTGGTGGAGGAGAGAAAGGTCGTATACGGGATCACCACTGGCTTCGGTAAGTTCAGCGATGTGGTCATTTCCCAGGATGAGTGTAAGCTGCTGCAGAAGAACCTGATCATCACCCATGCGGTAGGCGCGGGAGATCCCTTTAAAGAGGACATTGCCAGAGGGATCCTGTTACTTCGTGTCAACAGCCTTTCCAACGGCTTTTCCGGCATCTGCCTGGAGACCGTGGAGACCATGATCGCCATGTTAAATAAGGGTGTGACTCCGTTTATCCCGGAAAAGGGCTCCCTGGGCGCATCCGGAGATCTGGCTCCCCTGTCCCATATGGTCCTTCCCATGATCGGTCTTGGAATGGCCTGGTATAAGGGCGAGCTGCTTCCGGGCGCTGAGGCCATGGAGCGGGCCGGGATCCCGGTGATCGAGCTGTCTGCCAAAGAGGGGCTTGCCTTAAATAACGGGACCCAGGCCATGACCTCTGTGGGTGCCCATGCTCTTCATGACGCCATTACGCTCTTAAAGACCGCCGACATCGCCGCTGCCTTATCCTTTGAGGCCCAGAACGGCGTTGTGGACGCCCTGGATGCAAGAGTCCACCAGGTACGTCCCCATGCAGGCCAGATGGCCACAGCCAGGAACTTATTAAAGCTCCTGGAGGGAAGCAGGAACGCCAGCCGCCAGGGAGAGATCCGCGTACAGGACGCTTATTCCCTGCGCTGCTGTCCGCAGATCCACGGAGCCAGCAAGGATGCGGTCAACTATGTGGGCGGCCGTGTGGACATTGAGATCAACGCCGTTACGGATAACCCGCTGATCTTCAGGGAAGACAGAAGCGGGATCTCTGGAGGAAACTTCCACGGACAGCCCATGGCTTTAAGCTTTGACTTCTTAAAGATCGCAGAATCCGAGCTGGCCGACGTTTCCGAGCGCCGGATCGAACGTCTGGTGAACCCGGCGTACAGCGGCCTTCCTGCATTCCTGACACCCAACGGCGGCGTAAACTCCGGCTTTATGATCGTCCAGTATTCGGCTGCCGCCCTGGTTTCTGAAAATAAAGTCCTGGCCCATCCGGCCAGCGTGGACAGCATCCCGTCTTCCGCAGGCCAGGAAGACCATGTGAGCATGGGGACCATCGCCGCAAGGCAGGCCGGCGAGATCGGCCGCAATGTGCGTCGTGTACTCGGTGACATGCGACGTCTACTGGATCAGGAGCTGATGGTAGCCTGCCAGGGCATCGACATGAGAGGAAATAAGGGACTTGGAAAGGGGACCCAGGCGGCCTATGATCTTGTCCGCAAATGCGTGGCCCGTCTGGATGAGGACCGGGAGCTTTATGAGGACATCAACTACTGCGAAAAGATCATCGAGGACGGCTCTCTGGTCCGTGCCGTTGAGGAAGCCCTGGGAGCAGAGATCGAGTATTAAATATGAACATGGAGATAAAAAAGAGCGGAAGAGATGCATGCCGCGTCTCTTCCTGGTCCGGCGGGACCACCACCGAGCTTTCCATCGCGCCGGAAAACGGGAATTACCAGAGCCGGGACTTTCTGTGGCGCTTAAGCTCCGCCACCGTGGAGCTGGAGGAGAGCACCTTTACGTCTCTCCCGGATTTTGACCGGATCATCCTAACCCTTGAAGGGGAGATGGACATATGCCACGACGGGGGACCATGGATCCATCTGGAGGAGTTTTCGCCCCATCGGTTTGACGGGGCCAGTGAAACTAAAAGCCAGGGACGGGTGACGGACTTTAATCTGATGTTAAGGAAGGGAGCCTGTACAGGGGACCTGGAGGTCCTTTCCGGTTCTGGAAGTGAACAGACAGAGGATGTGTACAGGACCCTGTTCTTTTACTGCCATGAGGGCCGGATGGAGGTCCTGGTTTCTGGACCGGAGCCAGTGATCCTGGATGAAGGCCAGGGGCTTCTGTTGCGGGGAATGCCGTCCGGGAGCCGGATCGCCTATGAGATGAGGCCAGGGACCCGGGCTGTGAAGGCAGAGATCCATGAAAAACATGAAAATGATAAAAATTAAAACAATCACAATAACAGAAAAACTGGAGGATGGGATCAATGGGAAATAAGTTGATCGAATGCGTACCCAATTATAGTGAAGGCCGCGATCTGGAAAAGATCGAAAAGATCGTAGAGTGCTTCCGTGCAAAAAAAGGCGTGCGGCTTCTGGATTACCAGACCGACCCCAACCACAACCGCCTGGTGGTCACTGTGATCGGTGAGCCAGAGCCTCTCCGCGATGCGGTGGTAGCTTCCTTTGGAAGGGCTGTGGAGCTGATCGATATGACGAAGCATGAGGGCCAGCATCCAAGAATGGGAGCCGTGGACGTGGTTCCGTTCATTCCGTGCCGCAATGCGACCCTGGAGGAGGCCGATGCCCTGGCCAAGGAAGTGGCAAAGACCGTGGGCGAGCAGTACGGGATCCCCTGCTTCTTATACGAGTCTTCCGCGACGGCTCCCCACAGAGCGAACCTGGCCAGCATCCGCAAGGGCCAGTTTGAGGGAATGGCAGAGAAGATGCAGGATACAGAAAAATGGGCTCCGGATTTCGGACCGGCCGCTCCCCATCCCACAGCAGGCGTCAGCGCAGTGGGAGCCAGGATGCCGCTGGTGGCCTATAACGTAAATCTGGGCACCGATAATCTGGAGATCGCAAACCAGATCGCAAGACGCGTAAGGAATATCAACGGCGGCTACCATTACATCAAGGCCATCGGCGTGATGCTGGAGGACAGAAATCTGGCCCAGGTATCCATGAACCTGACTGACTATACAAAGACGGCCGTATACCGTGCCTTCGAGGCTGTGAAAATGGAGGCAAAGCGCTACGGCGTTCCGGTGCTGGAAAGCGAGATCGTGGGACTCCTTCCCATGCAGGCTCTGGTGGACTGCGCCGAGTATTATCTCCAGGTGGCAGGCTTTGATCCGTCCCAGATCATGGAAAACCGTCTTTTAGAGGAGGAATAAACCGTGGCAGACTTAAAAAATTTATCTGTGGAAGAATTTGCGGCAGTGACCGGCTCTGACGCTCCGGCTCCAGGCGGAGGAAGTGTTGCGGCCTTAGCCGGAGGTCTGGGAGCCGCTCTGGCGGAAATGGTGGCGAACCTGACCATCGGGAAAGCGAAATATGCAGATGTGGAAGAGGAGATGAAGGGCCTGGCGGCAGAGGGAGCGGCTCTCAGAAAAGAGCTGATCGATTCCATCCAGAAGGATACGGAATCCTTCACCGCGTATATGAACGCCCTGGGTATGCCGAAAAATACCGATGAAGAAAAGGCGGCCAGAAAAGAGGCCATGCAGAACGGCTTAAAGGAGGCCGCAGAGGTGCCTCTGGCAGTTGCAGAAACGGCCCTTAAGATCTTCCATGTGGCTGGGGCTGTGGTGGAGCGAGGCAATGCCAACGCCGTTACAGACGGTCTGGTGGCTTCCATGATGGCCAGGACCGCGGTCCTCAGCGCCCTCCTTAACGTAAAGATCAACCTGGGCTCCATCAAGGACGAGGAATTTGTGGCCCGTATGGCGGCAAAGGTGGCAGAGCTTGAAAAGGCGGCCATGGACGGTGAAAAGGCGGTCATGGAGCTTTCCGCACTGACCAGGGATCTGGTGTAAAAAATACGAATATTAAAAAAATTGGAGACCCCGGGCGCTTTTTCCGCGTTCCGGGGCCTTCTTTCTGCCATTTTTTATAATAGTTTTATAAATAAGGTGGGAAAGTATGGTATAATAAAAAAAACATGTGAAAAAGGGGGAGCGGCGTTTATGAAGATCCGTACAAAGCTTGCCATCGCATTCCTCACCATCACAGTCGTTCCCATCACGCTGATCTATATGGCCATCATCGGGCTCAACAATTACCAGGCCAGGGTATTCAGCGAGACCTACGGCGTTTCAGAGGATGTGGATCTGTTTTCCGGCGCATCCATCCGGGTCTTCAGCCACTTAACGGAGTCCATCCAGAAGGAGATCGATAAGGTACTGGAGTCGGATACGGGGAAGTTCAGCAATGAGACGTACCTGGCGGATCTGAACGGGAGGCTTTCCATGAAGCACTCGTTCCTGGTGGTGCGGAAGGCGGAGGATCTGCTCTTTGTGGGCGATACAGCCACTGTGGAGGAGCTGAAGCAGGAGTTTTTCGGTTACGAGGACGCAGCAGCCCCGTCGTCCTGGAGAAATTTCCTGGACAAGGATACGGAGCACCTTTTAAAGATCCGGGAGTTCACCTTTCCGGACGGAGATGACGGCGGCGTCTATCTGGTGACCAATGTAATGGATATGGTACCGGAGGCCAAGTCCATGATCTTTGAGATGCTGGTCACCAGCGTAATGATCCTGTTCATCACAGGGGCGGTGCTGACGGTCTGGGTATACCAGTCCATTCTCCGGCCCATTGGAAAGCTCCAGGAAGCCACCAAGAAGATCCGGGATGGAAACCTGGACTTTACCCTGGAGGTGGAGGATGACGATGAGATCGGACAGCTCTGCCAGAATTTTGAGGAAATGCGGATCCGGTTAAAGGAGAGCACGGAGGAAAAGGTCCAGTACGATAAGGAAAGCAAGGAGCTGATCAGCAATATCTCCCATGATCTGAAGACTCCCATCACGGCCATCAAGGGGTATGTGGAGGGGATCATGGACGGCGTGGCCTCATCGCCGGAAAAGCTGGACAAATATATACGTACCATCTACCATAAGGCTAACGACATGGACCGGCTCATCGACGAGCTGACGTTTTATTCCAAGATCGACACCAACAAGATCCCCTATACGTTTTCCAGGATCAATGTGGCCAACTACTTCCGGGACTGCATCGACGAGGTGGGCCTGGAGCTGGAGGCCAGGGGCGTGGAGCTGGGATATTTCAATTATGTGGATGAGGACGTATACGTCATCGCCGATGCCGAGCAGATGAAGCGGGTCATCAACAATATTATTGGAAATTCCTTGAAATACATGGACAAGAAAAAAGGGATCATCAATATCCGGATCCTGGATGTGGGTGATTTCGTCCAGGTGGAGATCGAGGACAACGGAAAGGGCATCGGTCCCAGAGAGCTGCCGTATATCTTTGACCGGTTCTACCGGACGGATTCCTCAAGAAATTCAGCCAAGGGAGGAAGCGGCATCGGACTTTCCATCGTAAAGAAGATCGTGGAGGACCATGGAGGCAGGATCTGGGCCACCAGTAAAGAAGGGATCGGCACAGAGATCCATTTTGTACTGAGGAAGACAAGCGTGTAAAAGGAGAAGGTTATGAGCAGAATTTTGATCGTAGAAGACGAAGAGAGTATTGCGGAGCTGGAGAAGGATTATCTGGAGCTTTCGGGCTTTGAGGTGGAGATCGAGAACGACGGGGAATCCGGGCTTAAGAGAGCCCTGGAGGAGGAATTTGATCTTTTCATCCTGGATCTGATGCTGCCCGGCGTGGACGGCTTTGAGATCTGCAAGAGGATCCGGGAAAATAAGAACACCCCGATCATTATGGTGTCGGCCAAGAAGGACGACATCGACAAGATCCGCGGTCTGGGCCTGGGAGCCGACGATTATATCACAAAGCCCTTCAGCCCCAGCGAGATGGTGGCCCGGGTAAAGGCCCATATGTCCCGGTATGAGCGCCTCATCGGCAGCGGGATGCCGGCCAACGATATCATCGAGATCCGGGGCCTTAAGATCGACAAAACAGCCAGACGGGTCTATGTAAATGGGGAGGAAAAGAATTTTACCACCAAGGAATTTGATCTTCTGACCTTCCTGGCCCAGAATCCCAACCATGTGTTCACCAAGGAGGAGCTGTTCTCCAAGATCTGGGATATGGAGTCCATCGGCGATATCGCCACGGTCACGGTGCATATCAAAAAGATCCGTGAGAAGATCGAGATGAATACAGCCAAGCCCCAGTATATCGAGACGATCTGGGGCGTGGGGTATCGGTTTAAGGTATAAATACAGTTTAAAGACAGGATTTCCTTGTATTTGCAGGGAGATCCTGTTTTATATGGAAAAGTGTTCTGACAGAGCGGAGATTTTCTGCGTGAGCATAAAACAAGTTCATGCAAACTTATTGGAAAATTCACGTTTTCGTGATATGATGGTTTTTATGCAAGGAGGGATTCACTATGGCTATAACCTATAAAAAATTATTTCACCTTCTGATTGATAAAGGTATGACCAATGCCGAGTTGATGGAGAAGGCAGGTTTTAGTGCCAATATTATTACACGTATCAAACGGGACAATTATATTTCACTTGATAGTATTGAGAAGATTTGCAAAACTCTCAACTGTGGCGTTGACGATATTCTGGAATTTATACCTGATAAAAAGGAGAACGGGAACAATGGTTGATATAAAGAAAGAACAAGAGCGTGATGAGCTGCACCGTGCGATATGGGCAATCGCTGATGAGCTCCGTGGCGCCGTGGACGGTTGGGATTTCAAGAACTATGTTCTTGGCACGATGTTTTACAGGTATATTTCCGAAAATCTGACCAATTACATTAACTCCGGAGAACAGGATGCCGGTGATACTGATTTTGATTATGCCAAAATATCCGATGCCGGAGCAGAGGAAGCCCGTGAGGGACTGGTTGAAGAAAAAGGATTTTTCATTCTGCCGTCTGAACTATTCTGCAATGTAAATCTCAAAGCCGACAATGACGAAAATCTGAATGAAACCCTGGAGCGTGTGTTCAACCATATTGAAACATCCGCAAAAGGTTCTTCCTCTGAAAGCAGCTTTGCCGGACTGTTCGACGATTTTGATGTGAACAGCAACAAGCTCGGTTCTACCGTTGCAAAGAGAAACGAGCGCCTTGCAAAACTTCTGCATGGTGTAGCTGATATGAACCTTGGCGATGTGAAAGACCATGATATTGATGCCTTTGGCGATGCTTATGAATATCTGATGACCATGTACGCATCTGGAGCAGGGAAATCCGGCGGTGAGTTCTTTACCCCTGCCGATGTTTCCGAATTGCTTACCAGACTCGGCACGGTGGGCAAAACTGAAATCAACAAAGTTTATGACCCTGCGTGTGGATCTGGCTCGCTGCTTCTGAAAGCGGAAAAGGTTCTCGGCAAGGATGCCGTCAGAAATGGCTTCTACGGACAGGAAATCAACATCACTACTTACAATCTCTGCCGTATCAATATGTTCCTGCATGATGTTGGCTTTGATAAGTTCGATATTGCCTGCGAAGATACTTTGACAGCACCGCAGCATTGGGACGATGAACCGTTTGAGCTGATTGTTTCCAATCCCCCTTATTCTATCAAATGGGCTGGCGATGATAACCCTCTGCTGATCAACGACCCTCGTTTCTCTCCGGCTGGCGTTCTCGCACCGAAGTCCAAAGCCGACCTTGCATTTATCATGCACTCCCTTTCCTGGCTTGCATCCAATGGCACGGCGGCGATTGTCTGCTTCCCCGGTATTATGTACCGTGGTGGTGCGGAGCAGAAAATCAGAAAGTATCTGATTGATAATAACTTCATCGACTGCATCATCCAGTTGCCGGGCAATCTGTTCTTCGGAACTTCCATTGCTACCTGCATTATGGTTCTGAAGAAAGGGAAAGCCGACAACAAAACCCTGTTTATTGATGCTGCGGGCGAGTGCATCAAGGTCACGAACAACAATAAGCTGACACAGGAAAATATTGAAAGAATTGTGGAGACCTTTGCAAATCGAACCGAGGAGCCACATTTCTCCCATCTGGCAGGCTATGGGGAAATCGCAGAAAATGACTATAACCTTTCCGTATCTGCATATGTGGAAGCAGAGGACACCAGTGAGAAAATAGATATTGTAAAGCTCAATGCAGAAATCAAAGAAATTGTAGCTCGTGAGCAGGTGCTCCGTGATGAAATTGATAAGATCATTGCAGAAATCGAGGTGGGCGTATGAGTGGTGAATTTCAGTTTTTAATATACCAGTCTTCCGAGGAAGATGTTTCGGTAAATGCGGTAATTCGTGATGAAACAATTTGGCTGACGCAAAAATCCATGGCGGAATTATTTGATGTAGATGTACCTGCGATTTCCAAGCACCTGACTAATATATATGCTGACGGAGAGTTGATGAAAGATTCAACTATTTCCAAAATGGAAATAGTTCAACAAGAAGGTACCCGCCATGTAAAAAGAGAGCAGAATTTTTATAATCTGGACGCTATTATTTCCGTTGGTTATCGTGTTAATTCCCGTAGGGCAACACAGTTCAGGATTTGGGCAACAAGCGTCTTAAAAGAGTATATGATCAAGGGCTTTGCAATGGACGATGATCGCTTAAAGCAAGGGAAAACAGTGTTTGGCAGGGACTACTTCCGTGAATTGCTGGAAAGAGTCCGTTCTATCCGTGCCAGCGAGCGTCGCATTTGGCAGCAAATCACGGATATTTTTGCTGAATGCAGTATCGACTATGATAAGAATGCACAGATTACCCATGACTTTTATGCAATGGTACAGAATAAATTTCATTATGCTATCGTAGGGCAGACTGCGGCAGAAATTGTGTATACTAAAGCAGACAGGACCAAAGAAAATATGGGACTGACAACATGGAAAAATGCACCGGAAGGTCGTATTTTGAAATCTGATGTAGTGGTTGCGAAAAACTATCTGGAGGAAAAGCAGATTCGCCAGCTGGAACGAGCCGTAACCGGATATTTTGACTATATCGAAGACCTGATAGAGAGAGAAAATACTTTTACCATGGAGGAATTTGCTGCCAGTGTGAATGAATTTCTGGCATTCCGAAGATATGATATTCTGCGTGACAAGGGAAAAATCTCCGGTAAAATGGCAAAAGAAAAGGCTGCTGTTGAATATGCAGAATTTAATAAGACACAAAAAATCACTTCTGATTTTGATAAGGCGGTCAAACGGATGTTGAAGGCAGGTGATCAGGAATGAACAGGCTGGATGAACTGATTCAAGAGTACTGCCCGGATGGGGTGGGATATAAAACGCTTGGCGAAATCGCAACCGATATTTTCCGTGGGTCAGGGATAAAGCGTGACCAGGTTACCGAAGATGGAATTCCTTGTGTTCGTTACGGAGAAATCTACACAACTTACGATTTTCAGTTATTCAGCAAACGAAGATGACCCAGAAGACCTGCCTGCCGGACAGGCAGGTGTTCTGCAGGAAGAAGGCTTTGACACGGAAGCTTTGGATCAGACTTCCAGAGATTTTCTTGAAAGTGTCATTGCGGATTATAATGCTGCGTTTAACACCAACTTTGACACTTCCGCTGATAAGTTTCAGAACTACTACAAGGATTTGTCTATGCGAGTGAAGAACCGTGAAGTGGATTTGCTGATTGTCGTGAATATGTTCCTCACAGGCTTCGATGCCACAACGCTCAACACCTTGTGGGTGGACAAAAATCTGAAAATGCACGGACTGATCCAGGCCTATTCCAGAACCAACCGTATTCTGAACTCGGTCAAGACATATGGCAATATCGTCTGCTTCCGTGATTTACAGAAAGCCACAGATGATGCAATCGCTCTTTTTGGCGACAAGAATGCCAGCGGCATAGTTCTTCTAAAGAGCTTTAGGGATTACTGGAATGGCTATGAGGACAACAACGGTAAGTATCATCCTGGTTATGTTGATTTGCTGGAAAAGCTGGAAACAGAATATCCTCTTGGTACTCAGATCGTTGGAGAGCAGATAGAGAAAGATTTTATCAGACTGTTCGGCTCTATCCTTAGTATGAGAAATATACTTTCGTCCTTTGATCAGTTTGAAGAAATGGACAGTATTGCTGCAAGGGATTTGCAAAATTATCAGAGCATCTACCTTGACCTGTATGATAAGTACCGTAGAAAAGATGAAGCTGAAAAAGAAGATATCACGGATGATATTGAATTTGAAATTGAGCTTATCAAGCAAGTGGAGATCAATATCGACCACATCCTGATGCTGGTTGAAAAATATCACGAGGGCAATTGTGAGGACAAAGAAATTCTCATTTCTATCCGCAAAGCAGTGGATGCAAGCATACAGCTTCGGAGTAAGAAGGAGCTGATTGAAGCCTTTATCAGCCGTGTCAATGTTGATACCCGGGTTACTGCTGACTGGCGTAAATTTATCCTGGAGCAGGAAGAAAATGATTTGACTGAAATTATCACGAACGAAAAACTTAAGGCAGAGGAAACAAGAAGGTTTGTTGATAATGCGTTCCGTGACGGAGCATTGAAGACGACAGGAACGGAGATAGACAAGCTCATGCCCCCTGTTTCACGCTTCGGCGGTGGTGGCAGAGCCAGGAAGAAGCAAGGTGTCATTGAAAAATTGAAAGCTTTCTTTGAAAAATACTTTGGGCTTGGAATTGCAGAGTTCAGAACCAGGGAACAGGAGCAGTCAGTTGTTTATGAAATCGAGCCGGCCTATCAGATAGCAGCCGAAGAGCGTGCACCGTATGGAACGAAAGAAAATTAAACAATAGCTGGCCTGATATGCGGCCAGAAACCCTGTATTCCAATGGAATTTTTCTGTATTTTATGCAAAAATATAAATATCGGTTGAACATTCTGCCTGAAAGAATTATAATAAGAACAGTGAGAATTTTTTGGAAAAGGAAAAGGGGATTATGAAGTACAAAACGCGGTTCTTTCTATTCTTTTTTGTGATGGTACTGTTTAATCTGGCGGCAAATTTCGCCCATCCGGTGACTCCGACGGTGATCCAGGATCTGAATCTCCATGATTACATGTTCGGACTGGCCCTGGCGGCCATGATGCTCACCAACTTCCTTCTGTCGCCCTTCTGGGGAAAGATCAACGAATACATATCCTCCAGAATGTCTCTTCTGATCTGCTGCATGGGCTACGGCGTCGCCCAGATCTGGTTCGCCTACGCCACCACAGAGCTTCAGATCGTCCTGGCCAGGATGTTCGCCGGACTTTTTACCGGCGGTATTTTTGTGAGCTTCCTGACATACATTGTAAATACGGCGGCTCCGGAGGACCAGGGAAAATATCTGACCATCAACGCCACCATAAAAAGCGTGGCCAGCGCCTTCGGCTATATGATCGGCGGCTTCCTGGGGGAATTTTCTGTGAAGCTGGCGTTTCTGGCCCAGGCGGCCCTTCTGATCGCCGTGGCTGTGGGCTTTTATCTGATCTGTCTGCCGGATGGAAAGACCAGCTTAAAGCAGGTGCCGAAAAAGCAGCTGATGAAGGAGGCCAATCCCTTCCAGGCCTTTGCTGACAGCCGTAAATTCATGAGCGTGGCCTTTGCCATGCTGTTTGCAGTGAATATCCTGATCAACTTTGGAAACACGGCTTTTGACCAGGCGTTCAACTACTACTTAAAGGATGTGCTGGGGCTGACCTCGTCCTATAACGGGATCATCAAGGCGGCTGTGGGTCTGGTATCCTTTGTGGCCAATACGACGCTCTGTATCTGGATCATCACAAAGACAAAGATCCGCCGGTCCATGGCAGTGATCATTGCCGTCTGCACAGTATCGGCCCTGGGAACGGCCCTGGTGCCCAATATCGGGATCTTCATCGCCCTGGGCGTGATCGTTTATGCGGGATATTCCGTCAGCGTGCCGGTGCTCCAGAGCATGATCACCGTCCAGTCCAGACCGGAGCAGAAAAACCTGGTCATGGGATTTTTCAACGCCACCCAGTCTCTGGGCAGCATTGCCGGTTCCCTGACAGCCGGATTTATCTATTCGGTCCATGCAAAGCTCCCGTTTTTCTGTACCTTTGTGATCTATGGCTTTGGAATGCTGGCAGCCATTGGATATATGAGATACAGGGGAGGGAAAAACGCGGCAGAGTAAGGACGGACAGCCGCCGATGGAAACGCTGTTGTTCCATATGAAAAGATGCCGCTTGACACATGGCGGCAGAACTGTTATAGTATCATACGAATGAAACTGGGGAAGATTCGGGGAAGGCCTGGATCTTCTCTTTTTTGCTGGCAAAACCGCCCTGGACGGCGGGGAGCCATATATATGGAAGTTAAACAAAGAAAAGGAAATCAGACAATGGAAACAGTAAGATTTGACGAATTAAATTTAGATGAGCGCATTCTGCGCGCAGTGACAGACATGGGCTTCGAGGCTGCCTCCCCGATCCAGGCCCAGTCTATCCCCGTCCAGGCAGAGGGACTCGACATGATCGGCCAGGCCCAGACCGGTACGGGAAAGACGGCGGCCTTCGGCATCCCGCTGCTGGAGAAGATGGATCCGGAAAGCAGAAAGACCCAGGCCATGGTCTTATGCCCCACCAGGGAGCTGGCCATCCAGGTGGCTGAGGAGATCCGCCGCCTGGCGAAATACATGTCCGGGATCAAGGTCCTTCCGGTCTACGGAGGCCAGGAGATCGTAAAACAGATCCGTTCCTTAAAGGGCGGAGTCCAGATCATCGTGGGAACTCCGGGACGCGTCATGGATCACATGAGGAGAAAGACCATCCGCACCGATGAGATCCGGACCGTGGTGCTGGACGAGGCCGACGAGATGTTAAACATGGGCTTTCTGGAGGATATGGAGACCATCTTAAGCGCTCTTCCCGAGGAACGGCAGACGGTGATGTTCTCTGCCACCATGCCCCAGGCCATTGCAGACATTGCAAAGAAGTTCCAGAAGGATCCGGTGATGGTGCGGGTGGTAAAAAAGGAGCTGACCGTTCCCAAGGTGACCCAGTATTATTACGAGGTGAAGCCCAGGAATAAGGTGGAGGTCATGTGCCGTCTGCTGGACCTGTATTCCCCTAAGCTGTCTGTGGCCTTCTGTAATACGAAGAAGCAGGTGGATGAGCTGGTGCAGGCCCTCCAGGGCCGCGGCTATTTCGCCGAGGGCCTTCACGGGGATCTGAAGCAGGAGCAGAGGGACCGTGTCATGGACAGCTTCCGGAACGGAGCCACAGAGATCCTGGTGGCCACGGATGTGGCGGCCCGGGGCATCGATGTGGATGATGTGGAGGCAGTGTTCAACTATGACATCCCCCAGGACGACGAGTATTACGTCCACCGGATCGGCCGGACCGGCCGTGCAGGAAGGGAAGGCCGCGCCTTCAGTCTGGCTGTGGGCAGCGAGGTCTATAAGCTCAGGGATATCCAGCGGTTCTGCAAGACGAAGATCGTGCCCCAGTCCATCCCGTCCTTAAACGATGTGACGGCCATCAAGGCGGAAAAGATCCTGGATGAGGTCCAGGAGATCATGAATGACGGAGAGCTGGAGCGGATGACGGCCATCATTGAAAAGCGTCTTCTGGCTGAGGATTATTCCTCTCTGGAGCTGGCAGCCGCCTTCCTTAAAATGTCCATGGGCGACGATTATGAGGATATTGCCGAGGATGTGAGACCTCTGAGGGATCTGGAGGATCTGGGCAGGAGAGGCGGATCCCGGGGCCGCGACGGCCGGGGCCAGAGAGACGGCCGCGGAAATTACCGGGGAGGCCGGGGAGGACGCTTTGACGATCTGGACGAGTACGAAGGCCGCCGGTCGGGCAGGAGCGGTATGGCAAGCCTCTTTATCAACCTGGGAAAGAACCAGAATGTGAAGCCGGGAGATATCCTGGGAGCCATTGCGGGAGAGACCGGGATCCCGGGCCGTATGGTGGGGAGCATCGACATGTATGATAAATATACCTTTGTGGAGGTTCCCAAAAACCAGGCGGAAATGGTCATGGAGGCCATGAAGCAGGTGAAGATCCGCGGAAAAAATGTCCGGGTGGAGATCGCCAACCGGAAATAGGGTATTTTCTATATTTTGTATAAATTTTCGTTCACAAATATCCTGGAATATGGTAAAATATACATAACTGTCCGGCGGCTTTACAGTTTTGTGCAAAAAAAACCGAACAGGGATTTCGTCCCATGCGGGGGAAATATCTAAAGCAAGATCCGGGAGGAACGATCTATGACTGGAAAATACATGGCTTATGTTGGTTCTTATTCTTATACGGGAAAGGCCAAGGGGATCACGGTCTACGATGTGGACGTGGAAAAGGGGAAATTCATCTACCGCTGCGAGGTGGAGGTGGATAATTCCTCTTACCTGACCGTATCCAGGGATAAAAAAATGCTGTACTCCATTGCCGACGAGGGCGTGGTCTCGTTCCGCATCCTGCAGAACGGCAGCCTGTCCAGGGTGAACAGCGCAAATATCAAGGGAATGCGGGGGTGCCAGATCTCCACAAGCCCCGAAAACGACTATATTTTCGTGTCCGGCTACCACGATGGAAAGGTGACGGTGCTCCGGCTGAACCCGGACGGTTCTGTGGGCCATATCACCGACGGCGTATTCCATAAGGGACTGGGGAGCGTGGCAGAACGGAATTTCCGTCCTCACGTGAGCTGCAGCCGTATGACGCCGGACAAGAAGTTTTTAATGGTGGCGGATCTGGGGATCGACCAGGTCAAGGTGTACCGGTTTGACAGAGGAGAGGGCCGTATTGCCCAGGTGGACACCATAAGGAGTGAGCTGGAGTCGGCGCCCCGTCATTTTGTATTCAGCAGCGACGGAAAATTTTTCTATCTGCTGCATGAATTAAAAAACGTGATCGACGTATATTCATACCAGACCGGAGACAGGACGCCCCAGGTGGAGAAGGTCCAGACCATTGCCACCACCGGCGACGATCCCAACCAGCTTACGGCAGCCTGTGCCATCCGTCTTTCCCCGGATGAGAATTATCTGTTCTGCTCCAACGCCGGGGACAATTCGGTATCCATGTATGAGAGGGACACAGAAACGGGAATGCTCACGCTGAAGTTCTGTCTGCCCATCAGCGGGGAATACCCCAAGGACATTGCCATTTTCCCGGACGGCCAGCATCTGGCAGCCATCAACCACGGGGGAAATATTTCCTTCTTCCATATCGACTATGAGAAGGGGCTTCTGGTTATGAGCGACCGGAGCGTTGCGGTCAATGAGCCCAACTGCTGTGAAATCGTAAAAATAGGTTAGGAGATGTAGATATGGCGGCTGGATCGACCATTGGAACATTATTTAAAGTGACCACCTGGGGAGAATCCCATGGAAAGGCCATCGGCGTGGTGGCCGACGGCTGTCCTGCGGGACTGGCTCTCTGTGAGGCAGATATACAGGCTCTCCTGGACCGGAGAAAACCGGGCCAGAGCAGATTTACCACCCAGCGGTCCGAGGGCGACCAGGTGGAGATCTTATCCGGCGTATTTGAAGGAAAGACCACGGGAACGCCCATTTCCATGATCGTGTGGAACCGGGACCAGCGCTCCAGGGACTATTCGGAGATCGCCGGCTGCTACCGGCCTGGTCATGCGGATTATACCTTCGATGAGAAGTTTGGCTTCCGGGATTACCGGGGCGGCGGCCGGTCCTCCGCCCGGGAGACCATCGGCCGGGTGGCGGCCGGGGCCATTGCAGAAAAATTTTTAAAAGCCCTGAATATTTCTGTCTGCGCCTACACCCGCTCCATCGGTCCTGTGGAGATCTCCTCCGGGCCGCTGGCGCCGGGTGCGGAGGCGCTTAAGACGGCGGCGGAAAACCCCTTATATATGCCGGATCCAGAGGCCGCAGAGCGGGCTGCCCGGTATCTGGAGGAGCGGATGGCAGACCAGGATTCTGCCGGAGGCGTGGTGGAGTGCGTGGTGTCGGGGCTCCCGGCGGGGTTGGGAGAGCCGGTGTTTGAAAAGCTGGACGCGAACCTGGCCAGGGCCATCCTTTCCATCGGAGCCGTAAAGGGCTTTGAAATAGGAGACGGGTTCGCGGCCGCCAGATCCAGGGGATCGGAAAATAACGACGGCTACCGCATGGCGGCAGACGGCTCGGTGGTAAAGACGGCCAACCATTCCGGAGGCGTTCTGGGAGGGATCAGCGACGGCAGCGATCTGGTATTCCGGGCGGCCTTTAAGCCCACACCGTCCATTTCCAGGAGCCAGGAGACCGTAAGCCGCACTGGGGAAAACATAGAGCTTTCCATTAAAGGCCGCCACGATCCTGTGGTGGTGCCGCGGGCAGTGGTGGTGGTGGAGGCCATGGCCGCTCTGACCGTGATGGACATGCTCCTGGTGTCCATGAGCTCCCGGCTGGATATGATCCAGCTGTTCTTCCAGGTGGAGAACGTGGAGGGAACGGACACAGAGGGGAATTGATCCCGGAGGATTGCCGGAAACCCGGAAGACGGGGCTGTCATGAAAACGGCAGAGGCCGGTGAATAAAAGAATGGAGGAAATGAGCATGAAGATCGTCATTGGAAACGACCACTCCGCAGTGGAGTTGAAAAACATCATCAAAGCGCATCTGGAGGAAAAGGGCTATGAGGTCATGAACGTAGGGACCGATACCTCTGATAGCTGCGATTACCCAGTATATGGAGAAAAAGTGGGCCGGGCCGTGGCTTCCGGCGAAGCAGACCTGGGCATTGCCATCTGCGGCACCGGCGTGGGGATCTCCCTGGCTGCCAACAAGGTAAAGGGGATCCGGGCCTGCGTGTGCAGCGAGCCCTATACGGCAAAGCTTTCCAGAATGCACAATAATTCCAACGTTCTGGCCTTTGGGGCGCGGGTAGTCGGAAGCGAGCTGGCAAAAATGATCGTGGATGAGTGGCTGGCCGCTGAGTTTGAAGGCGGACGCCATCAGAGACGGGTCGATATGATCATGGATATAGAAAACCGCTAGAAGGTTGAAAAAGGACTGGAGCCGGGAGGGCGCCAGTCCTTTTTGAGTGAGTATAAAAGGGAGTTATATAAAGGGGAATTATGGGATTTAGAAATCTACCTCTGTTCCATAGTAGGTGCAGACGAAGAGCTTTTCCATCTGCTCCGGTGTGATGGATCTGGGGTTGGAGCCTGTGCAGGCGTCGCCCACGGCGTTTGCTGCGATCTCAGCCACTTTTGACTTGAACTCTGCTTCGTCGATGCCGAATTCTTTTAAAGTGGACGGGATATTTAAAGTCCGGTTGAATTCTTTGATCTTCTCGCAGAGAGCGTTTACCTGGGATTCCTCAGAGGTCCCGCCAAGGCCCACTCTTCTGGCAATGTCTGCATAGCGGCGTTTTGCTTCCGGCTCATGGGCATTGTATTTGATCACATAGGGCAGGTAGATGGCGTTGGCACATCCGTGGGGGATATGGCCTGTGGAGAAGGCTGCGCCTGTCTTGTGGGCCATGGAATGTACGATTCCTAAGAGGGCGTTGGAGAACGCCTGGCCTGCAAGACACTGGGCATAGTGCATCTGCTCTCTGGCATCCTGGTTGCCGTTATAGGAGGCCGGAAGGAAATCCAGCACCATTTCGATGGCCTTGATGGCTAACGGATCCGTAAACGGGGAGTTTAAGGTGGAAACGTAGGCCTCGATGGCATGGGTCAGAGCGTCCATACCGGTGTAAGCTACCTGCTTTGCCGGAAGGGAGGCAACCAGCACGGGATCCAGGATGGCAACGTCCGGTGTGATCTCAAAGTCTGCCAGCGGATACTTGATTCCTTTGGAGTAATCTGTGATAACGGAGAAAGCAGTTACCTCTGTGGCAGTTCCGGATGTGGTGGGAATGGCGCAGAAATGTGCTTTCGTGCGCAGCTTCGGGAAGTTAAAGGGAACGATCAGATCCTCGAAGGTGGTATCCGGATGCTCGTAAAAGGCCCACATTGCCTTGGCAGCATCAATGGGGGAGCCGCCGCCGATGGCTACGATCCAGTCGGGCTCGAATTCCTGCATGGCCTTTGCGCCGCGCATTACGGTCTCTACGGAAGGATCCGGCTCAACGCCTTCAAAGAATCTCACTTCCATGCCGGCTTCTTTTAAGTAGCCCTCAATCTGATCCAGGAAGCCGCCCTTTCTCATGGAGCTGCCGCCGGAAACTACGATGGCTTTTTTTCCGGAAAGGTTCTTTAAGTCCTCTAAAGCGCCTTTTCCGTAGTACATGTCTCTCGGTAATGTAAATCTCATCATAACTGCATACCCTCCTAAAAGATTCGGAAATTCATATGTTTACCTTATAGTTAATATTTTAACGATATTTTTGCCAAATGTCAAGTACCTGGAGAGAAAATGTGAAAAAAATAACATTTGCAAACCACGGACCGCCATGCTATACTGGATAAAACGCAATGGACGTTAAAAACTGAATAAAACAGCGGGTGTCAGACCGGATGTGATCCGGGTCTGGTGAAAAGGGAAACAGGTGTGAATCCTGTACGAACTCGTCACTGTATTTAGGGAGCGGAGGCCATGTTCTGCCACTGGGAAACCGGGAAGGCGGCCGATGCGATGATCTATGAGCCAGGAGACCTGCCCGGCTGTTGTACGGGAACTTGCAGTTCCGGACCACGAGTAACTGGTAGTACGGTGATTTTTGTGCAGGGGCCCCTTTACTTATTTTTAATAAGCAGAGGGCTTTCTTTATGTGCGCGCCTGACCCTGGACCATATGGGCAGCAGGCCTGGGATCCCTGTATTTTCCGGCTCCATTTCCTCCGTCCGGAATACGCCCGGCGCGCGGAAAATAAAAATGGAGGAATGAAGAATGAGGAAAAACAAAATGGCAGGATTGATGGCAGGTGTGCTGGCGGCAGCCCTGTGGATGACCGGGTGTTCCGGAAACGGAGGTACAGAAACGAAGCCGGCGGCGGCAGGCGCGGAGACGGGGACAGAAACGGCAGGAACGTCTGCGGAGAAAGAGGGATCCCAGGCTTCCGGAGAAGAGAACAAGGAAAAGGAGGGGGCTGCATTGACAGAAAATAAGGAAACAGGAAAAAGAGCGATCCTGGTGGTGAGCTTCGGCACCAGCTACAACGAAAGCCGGGAGGCTACCATCGGCGCCATTGAGAAGGCCATCGCAGAGGCATTTCCGGAGACAGAGACACGGCGGGCCTTTACCAGCCAGATCATCATTGATAAATTAAAGGAACGGGACGGCCTGGAGATAGACAATGTAAAGGAAGCCCTGGACCGAGCGGCGGCAGACGGGATCACGGAGCTGGTGGTCCAGCCCACCCATCTGATGGACGGCTTTGAATACATGGATCTGGCAGAGGAGCTGGAGGAGTATGAAGGGAGCTTTGAACAGGTGGTCCTGGCGGATCCGCTGCTGACCAGCGATGCGGATTTTGACGCTGTGGCAAAGGCCATTACAGAGGCCATGGCGGAGTACGACGACGGGAAAACGGCGTTCTGCTATATGGGACACGGAACCGAGGCCGATTCCAACCAGGTATATCCCAGGCTCCAGGAAACCCTTAAGGAGGCAGGATATACGGATTACTTCATCGGCACAGTGGAGGCAGAGCCGTCTCTGGAGGATGTGACCGCTTCTTTAAAGGAAGCCGGCGGTTATAAACGGGTGGTGCTCCGGCCGCTGATGGTGGTGGCAGGCGATCATGCCAATAACGATATGGCCGGTGATGACGAGGACTCCTGGAAATCGGTCCTGAATAAAGAGGGATACGAGACGGAGTGCGTCCTGGAGGGGCTTGGACAGATCCCGGCCATCCGGGAGCTCTATGTACAGCACACGAAGGCTGCCATGGACAGCCTTGCCAGATAGGAAGCGGGGAGAGGCGGATGAAATATGTAAGGAACAGCCTGGCGGCTCTCCTTGCGGCAGCAGCCGGCATGGTCTTCATGCCGGCTGCTGCTTATGGGGCGTCAGAAGGCCGGGAGGCCGCAGAGGCCATTGGACAGGAAAGTGCCGTCCCTGTACCCGGATATGCGCTGAAGGACGGGACGTATCCCATTGAGGCAGAGTCCAGCTCCTCCATGTTCCGGATCGTCCGGGCAGAGCTTACGGTGAAGGATGGGAGTATGAAAGCAGCGGTGACCCTGGGCGGAAAGGGATATCTGAAGCTGTTCATGGGAACGGGAGAGGAGGCTCTGGACGCTGATCCGTCCCAGTACATAGGATTTTCGGAGGACGCAGACGGAGCCTATACGTATGAGCTTCCGGTGGAGGCCCTGGACCAGGGGCTGGAATGCGCGGCCTTCAGTAAAAGAAAGCAGAAATGGTACGACCGGCAGATCGTTTTTAAAGGAGATACCCTTCCAAAGGAAGCCTGGGTCCTTCCGGCAGAGGCCGGACTGGAGGACGGGAGGTACTGGATCGACGCAGCCCTTTCCGGAGGAAGCGGCCGGGCGTCAGTGGAGTCTCCGGCGGAGCTTACAGTAAAGGACGGCCAGGCATCGGTGCGGATCACATGGAGCAGCTCCGCCTATGACTATATGGCGGTATATGGGAAAAAGTACCTTCCGGTCAGCGAGGAGGGCAATTCAGCCTTCCAGATCCCGGTCTATGTGTTTGACGGCCCCATGCATGTGGCCGCGGATACCACAGCCATGGGGGATCCCCATGAGATCCAGTATACCCTGACCTTTGACCGGAGCACAGTGAGAGCCATGAAAAAAACGGCGGGGACCGGTTTCTGGATGGCGGCGGGAGCAGCTTTTCTGGCGGCGGGAGCCAGCGGCTGGTTCTGGATAAGAAAAAAGAGGAGGGCGGCATGAAGAGGAGCTGGAAGGCAGGGATAAAAAAACAGGCGGTCATCCTGGGGATCTGGGCGGCGGCGGGAGCGCTTTTAACGGGCTGTAAAGCGGCCGGAGGATCCGGAACCGGGAACAGGCTCCGTCCCCTGGAGCTTTCTTCCCTGGAATATACAGGGCGGCTGGAGCTGGAGTATGCAGAGCAGTTTGCCGTGGATCTTTACCAGGACGGCTTCCAGGTGCTGACTGTGGCCGACGGGAGCCGTATGCTCCTGGTGCCGGAAGGGAAGGAGGCCCCGGAGGATGTGCCGGAGGAGACGGCTGTGGTATACCAGCCGGTGAAAAATATCTATCTGGCGGCTTCGGCGGCCATGGACATGTTCCGGGCCCTGGACGCTTTGGATACGATCCGGCTTTCCGGGACGGATGCAGACGGCTGGTACATCAAAGAGGCCAGGGAGGCCATGAAAAGCGGGAAGATCCTTTATGCCGGAAAATACAGCGCCCCGGATTATGAGCGGATCCTGGCGGAGGGCTGCGGCCTGGCTGTGGAGAATACCATGATCAGCCATGCGCCGGAGGTAAGGGAAAAGCTGGAAAGCTTCGGGATCCCGGTGGCAGTGGACTATTCCAGCTACGAGACTGAGCCTCTGGGCCGCATGGAATGGATCAAGTTTTACGGAGCCCTCACAGGAAAAGAGGAGCAGGCGTCCGCTGCATTTGACGAACAGAAGGCAGCTATGGAGGCGGCGGCAGGAGGCAGCGAAGAGGCGGCTTCCGGAGACGGCGCAGATGTGGATCCGGCCCGCGGAGCAGAGGGGGGACGTGTTCCGGAGGAGGGCAGAAAAAAGACCGTTGCGTATTTTTATATTACGGCCGCCGGTATGGTCAATGTGAGAAAGTCCTCGGATTATGTGCCGAAGCTCATCGAGCAGGCGGGCGGAGAGTATATTTTTAAGGATCTGGGGACTGGAGAAAGCCGCAGCTCGTCTGTGAACATGCAGCTGGAGGAATTTTATTCCTCAGTAAAGGACGCGGACTTCCTTATTTATAACAGTGCCGTGGACGGCGGGCTGGAAACGGTGGAGGAGCTTTTGGGAAAGAGCGGGCTGCTGGCGGACTTTAAGGCGGTTAAGGAAGGAAATGTGTGGTGTACGGCCAGGGACCTTTATCAGAGCTCCATGGCTCTGGGGACCTTTGCAGAGGACATCCGGGCCATGCTGACGGGCCGGGGGGAAACGGTCTACCTTTACCGGCTCCCGGCCGGAAGAGAGGAGGAGCAGTGAACAGAAAGCGGAACGGGCATTTAAAATATGGACTGGATTTTGCGGCGCTCCTGGCGCTGCTTCTTCTTTTCCTGGGCTGGAGCCTGTGCGCCGGAAGTGTGGAGATCCCGTTGGAGGAGGTGGCGGAAGTATTTGCCTGGAAGCTGGGATGCGCTCCGGCTCCCGGCGCTTCGTCTGCGGCCGGGATCGTCTGGGAGATCCGGTTCCCTCGGGCTCTGGCAGCCATCCTCTTAGGCGGAGCCCTGGGGCTTTCCGGCTATCTTCTCCAGACCTTTTTCCGGAATCCCATTGCAGGTCCCTTTGTTCTGGGGATCTCCTCCGGGGCAAAGCTTCTGGTGGCATGTCTGATGGTGTTCTCTCTGGGCCATGCTGTCCGGGTGACATCTGCGGCCATGATCCTGGCGGCCTTTGCTGGAGCCCTGGCCTCCATGGGACTGGTGCTCCTTATGGCCGGAAGAGTGGAGCAGACGGCGGGGCTGATCCTTGGAGGCACCATGATCGGTTATATCTGCTCGGCAGCTACGGACATCCTGGTGACCTTTGCTGACGATACAGATATCGTAAATCTGCACAACTGGTCCCAGGGCAGCTTTTCAGGCATTTCCTGGGAGAATACGGCAGTCATGTGCCTGGTGGTGCTTCCCGCCTCGGCAGCCGTATTCCTTCTCTCTAAGCCGGTGGCTGCGTACCAGATGGGAGAGGTCTATGCAAAAAGCATGGGGATCCATGTGGGCCGTCTCCGGGCCTGGATGGTGCTCTTATCCAGTCTTTTATCAGCCTGTATCGTGGCCTTTGCCGGTCCGGTGTCCTTTGTGGGGATCGCCGTGCCCCATCTGGTGAGGAGCCTGTTTGGGACCTCCCGGCCTCTGGTGCTGATCCCGGCGTGCTTTCTGGGAGGGGGCGTGTTCTGCCTGTTCAGCGATCTTCTGGCCAGGACTCTTCTGGCGCCGGCAGAGTTCAGCATCAGCACAGTGACCGCGGTGCTGGGAGCTCCGGTGGTGATCGCCGTTATGATGAAGAAATACCAGAGGAGGGGATAAAGGTGGGAAACGGCTGTTTTTATGCGGACCGGCTGGCGGCCGGATATGGGAAAAGGCCAGTAGCGGAGGGACTTTCCTTTCATGCTGGCCGGGGAGAGATCGTGACCCTCATAGGCCCCAACGGAGCCGGAAAGTCCACGATTCTTAAGACGATCTCCGGCGGACTTGCGCCGATGGGAGGGGAGCTGGTGCTGGACGGCGTTCCCATGGAACGGATCCCCAGGAAAGAACGGGCCAGGAAGCTGGCGGTGGTGTTTACGGAAAAACTCCAGGGGGAGCTTATGACCTGCCGGGATGTGACGGCGGCGGGGCGGTATCCCTACACCGGGCGGCTGGGACTTTTATCAGAGAAGGACCAGAGAGCCGTGGATCAGGCCCTGGAGCTGGTCCATGGAACCGACCTGGGGGACCGTCCCTTTGACCGGATCAGCGACGGGCAGCGCCAGCGGATCATGCTGGCCAGGGCGCTCTGCCAGGAGCCGGAGATGATCCTTCTGGACGAGCCCACCTCCCATCTGGATGTGAAGTATAAGCTGGAATTCCTTTCCCTGCTCCGGGAAATGGCCAGGAAAAAGGAGCTTTCAGTGATCATGTCCCTCCACGAGCTGGATCTGGCGGAAAGGATCTCGGACCGGGTGGTGTGCATAAAGGACGGACGCATGGACCGGTGCGGAACGCCGGAGCAGGTCTTTACACCGGGATATGTGGAGGGGCTGTTCGGGATGACTGCCGGGAAATTTGACGCGGCTGGGGGATCTGTGGAGTTTTCTGTTCCTGGAGGCGCTGTAAAGCCGGAGGACCTCCCGGAAAATGCGGTATTTGTGATCGCGGGGAACGGCTCGGGGCGGCAGGTATTCCGGAAGCTCCAGAGAGAGAACGTGCCCTTTGTCACAGGGATCCTGTTTGAAAATGATCTGGATCTCCCGGCGGCGGAGGCCCTGGCTGCCCATGTGGTGAAGGTTCCCCTGGGGCCAGTGCCGGAGGAGGCTGTGAGGGAGGCCAGGGCGTGGATCCGGCGGTGCCAAAGGGTGATCTGCTGCCGGACGGGCTTTGGAGTATGGGAGAAGGAAAACGAAGATCTGTTTAAGTATGCAGAGCGGTCAGGAAAGACCGCAGGAGAATCGTAACAGACAGCCGTGTGGGAAGACGCCCGGCTGGACTGTTACGAATAATAAAAGCGGCTTCCGAATAGAATGGTAACGACCAATTCATAGGGAGCCTTTTTTATGGCAGTGAGAATGAAACGGCCGGGAAAACGCGTCCTGGCGCTTTTGGGGATCCTGGCGGTATTTGCCGCCGGCTGCATTGGCTTTACGGGCTGCCAGGGCGGCAGCGGGGATACGGAAAAGATCCGGGATCTGGAATTTACAGTGACGGGAGAGGGGGAGGTCCCCCAGGCCCTGGCAGAGCTCATCGGAAAAAAGAGGGAGAAGCCCTTTAAGCTTACATATGCGGACGGGCAGGATATGTATATCGTCATCGGGGAGGGCCCCCAGACCGGAGGCGGATACAGCATTACCGTTAAGGAGCTGTATCTGACAGAAAATTCAGTGGTGATACGGACCGAGCTTCTGGGGCCGGAAAAGGGGGAGGCCACGGGAACGGATCCGTCCTATCCGGTGCTGATCGTGAAAACAGAGTTTTTAGAGGAGCCGGTGGTATTCCAGTAGGCGGATGCAGGAAGGTGCCCTTTGCTGTCCCGGCAGCCGGGAAGCTGGGACGCCGGGATGCCTGTCCTCCGGGCCGTACGGAAGCCTTTGGCCGGAAACTGCTTTACCGCGGCCGGATTTTCTGGTAGAATGGGGAAACATACGGATAAAAGAAAACAGGAGAGGTACAGGATGGAGACACGGTACGAGGAGGAGGGCCTTAAGGAAAGGACCAGAGAGATCGAAAAAAGCATTATCAAACGGTTCCGGAAGGAGATCTGGAGGCCCTTTGTGAAGGCACTCAACGAGTATGAGATGATACAGGAGGGCGATCAGATCGCAGTCTGTATTTCCGGCGGAAAGGATTCCATGCTCCTTGCCAAGTGCATGCAGGAGATCTTAAGGCACGGAAAGATGGAATTCGGGTTAAAGTTTCTGGTGATGGATCCGGGCTACCGGGAGGAAAACCGGAAGCTGATCCATGAGAACGCCAGGATCCTGGGGATCCCGATCCACGTGTTCGAGACGGAGATCTTTGACACGGTGGTGGATGTGGAGGACTCCCCCTGCTACCTCTGCGCCAGGATGCGGCGGGGAAACCTGTACGCCAACGCCAGGGAGCTGGGCTGCAATAAGATCGCCCTGGGCCACCATTTTGACGATGTGATCGAGACGATCCTCATGAGCATGCTCTATGGGGCCCAGATCAATACCATGATGCCCAAGCTCCACAGCACCAATTTCCAGGGCATGGAGCTGATCCGCCCCCTGTACCTGGTGAAGGAGGCGGATATCCTGGCATGGAAGGAATATAATCAGCTTCAGTTCTTACAGTGCGCCTGCCGGTTTACGGAGGAGAGCAGCCGGAGACAGAACGAGGAGCTGTCCAAGAGGAAGGAAATGAAGAAGCTGATCGGGGAGTTCCGGAAGACCAGCCCGTATATTGACATGAATATTTTCCACAGCGTGGAAAATGTCAATACAGACGCCTGCATCGGATATATACGCCGGGGAGAGCGCCATCATTTCCTGGAGGAATATTAAGAAGGACGCCATCATACATTTTTGTAAAGCAAAGGCTTTGGAAAGGTGTGGTGGCGTTTTTATGATGGAGCTGGTGAAAAAGCATATCCATATGAACCGGAGAAGCGGCAGCGTTGCGTCCCAGATGACCCTGGACGATGATTTTAACGTGCCGGATACCATGGAGGACGTGGAGCAGCTGATCTTAGAAAGAGGAGAGATCCAGATCGAGTCGGCGAAGAACCAGGGGGAAAAGGTGGAGGTCCGGGGACGGCTGGATTTCCGGGTGCTGTACCGGACGCCCGGCGGACAGGTCATGACCCTGGCCGGAAACCTTCCCTTTGAGGAGCGGGTGAATATGCCGGGTCTCCTGGAGAACGATCATATCCAGGCCGGCTGGGAGTTAGACGATCTGAAGCTGGGGATCATCAATTCCCGGAAGCTGAACGTAAAGGCCCTGGTGACCTTAAAGCTCCAGGCGGAGACCCTTTTCGACGCCGAGGCGGCGGAGGACGCGAGATTTGACGGGGACGTGGAGACCTTAAAGAAAACCATAGCTGTGGCGGCCTTAAGCGCCCGGCGGAAGGATACGTTCCGGGTCCGGGAGGTACTGTCCCTTTCGGGAAATAAGCCGGATATCGACACCCTTCTGTGGCAGGACATACGCCTGCGGGGCGTGAATACGAGGCCCCTGGACGGGAGGATACGCCTGGACGGGGAGCTGATGGTGTTCGCCATTTATTCCGGGGAGGCCGGTCAGGTGCCGGTCCAGTGCCTGGAGGAAACGGTGCCGTTTTCCGGCGAGGTGGAGCTGGAGCCCTCAGTGGAGGAAATGATCCCCTTTATCACGGTGCGTCTGGTACATAAGGAGCTGGAGGTGAATCCGGATTCGGACGGAGAGATGCGGGAGCTGTCCGTGGATGCGGTCATGGAGCTGGATATGCGGCTTTATGAGGAGAAGGAGCTGGAGATCTTAAACGATCTGTACGCCCTGGACCGGGAACTGGATATGGATACAGGAGAGGCGTGCTTTGACCAGATCGCCGCCAGGAACCAGCTGAAGACCAGGCTCCAGGAAAAGGTGGATCTGCCGGTGGGGCAGCGGATCCTGCAGATCTGCCACAGCGACGGAGACGTGAAGCTGGATGAGGTACAGATCCGGGACGGAGAGCTGTCCATGGACGGCGTTCTGGAGGTGCAGCTTCTGTATCTGACTGCCGACGACTCCTCTCCGGTGGGAGCGTCCACAGAGGTGCTGCCGTTCCATATGACGGCCCAGGTACCGGGGATCACAGAGGACAGTGTTTACCAGATGGAGCCGGGACTGGAGCAGATCTCTGCCGTGATGCTGGGCGGCGACAGCGTGGAGATCAAGGCGTCGGTGACCATGGATGTGCTGGTGCTGAACCAGGTCTGCGGCCAGGTGATCCTGAATGTGCGGGAGGAGCCCCTGGATACGGAACGGCTGAAGCAGATCCCGGGGATCGTGGGCTATGTGGTACAGCCGGGGGATTCTTTGTGGAAGATCGCCAGAAAATTCCATACCAGTGTGGATGCGGTCATGGCAGACAACGGGCTTACGGATCCGTCCATCCAGCCTGGAGATAAGCTGATCATCGTGAAGGCGGTGGGGGAACGGGCCTAGGCGGTGCCGGTCTGGCGGGCAGTATCCCCGTCAGGCCGCATATAAGGCGGCAGGGATCTGAAAAATGAAAGAATGTCTGGTTGCATTTCGGGCAAAATACCATATAATAGAGTATAAGCCGGAAGACAAAAGCGGACTCACACAGGAAAACGCATCCGGCCGGTGCTTGATATAGATCCGGAACCAGTGCCCGAAGGGCTGTCCTGGCCGGGGCGGCGATGGCAGCCTTAAGATGCCGTTGCCGTTTACATAACATGAGGACGGATGGATATGAACTACACATATCTGCTGGAATGTGCGGATAAAACCTTTTACTGCGGCTGGACCAACGATCTGGAAAAGCGTGTGAATACCCATAATATGGGACGCGGGGCCAAGTATACGAGGCCCAGAAGGCCGGTGGTCCTGGTCTATTATGAGGCCTTTGAGACCAAAAGGGAGGCCATGAGCCGGGAAGCCGCCATTAAACGGATGACGAGAAAAGAAAAAGAAGCCCTTGTGAGAACACAGGATAAGACAGCAGGAGGAACCAGGTGAAACATAAAACAAAGAAATTACTATGCAGCGTGCTGGCATTCTGCCAGCTTTTTGCCATGACGGCCTTTGCACGGCCCGACTGGCCGTCGGATACGGGGATCCAGGCCGAGGCCGGGGCCCTGATGGACGTGGATTCGGGGACCATGATCTTTGGCCAGAACAGCCATGTGGAATATCCGCCTGCCAGCATCACAAAGCTTCTGACTGCCTTGATCGTCCTGGAGCATGCGGAGCTTTCCGACACGGTGACGTATTCAGAGACCGCCATGAACAGCGTGGAGGCGGACAGCGGCAATAAATACAGCCTGGCCATCGGCGATACAATGACGGTGGAGGACTGCCTGTACGCCCTTCTTCTTTCGTCGGTGAATCAGTCGGCCAACGCCCTGGCAGAGCATGTGGCGGGAAGTATCCCGGCGTTTGTGGATATGATGAACCAGAAGCTGGCGGAGCTGGGCTGCAATGAGAGTCATTTTGAGAATCCGTCGGGTCTCAACGGAGATACCCAGAATGTGTCGGCCTATGATATGGCAAAGATCGCCTGCGCGGCGTTCCAGAATGAAAAGCTCCTGGAGATCAGCTCCTCTGTGTCCCATGAGGTCGGCCCCACCACTAACAATCCCAACGGCTTCACCGTGCGCCAGGAGCACCGTCTGGTGATCACCGAGGATACGGCCAGCGAGTTTTACTGTCCTGAGGCGGTGGCTGGAAAGACCGGGTATCTTTTAAAGGCAGGAAATACGCTGGTGACCTATGGGGAAAAGGATGGAAGACGGCTGGTGTCTGTGATCTTAAAGGGGAGTCCCCGCCAGTATTTCCTGGACGGCAAGGCCCTTTTACAGTTCGGCTTCGACCGCTTTCAGAATGTGGGGATCGCAGAAAACGAGACCCGGTATGTGACCGGGGAGGAGGCCGTGGACATCGGCGGCACGTCCTATAACCCGGCAGATCTGATGGTGGAGGAAGGAAAAGTGGTGACTCTGCCGGAGGAGGCCTCCTTCGGTGATGCAGAGCTTTCCCTGGAAGCCCTTCCGGAAGGAGCGCCTGCCAATGCGGTGGCCCTCCTCCAGTACGTTTATAATGAAAGAAAGGTGGGACAGGCCTACCTCCTGGATAAGACGATCCAGGTACCGGCTGAAACGGAGCCTTCCGGCGGAGACGCCGCAGAGCCTGGAGCAGAGGATGGAAGCGGGGAGACCGGAAGCGCCGCCCAGGAACCGGAGGATACAGAGGAGCCCACAGAGACGGCCTCTGTGGATCCGGAGAAAACAGACGGAAGGTTTTCCATGAAGCTTCCGAAGGCGGTGATCCCTGGTGTGATCCTGGCGGTCCTGGCAGCCCTTGGGGCCGGTCTCTGGATGGTCTGGATCCGGAAGAGAAGGAAAGAAGAGGCGGAGGCAGCCGCCCGGAGACGGGAACGCCGCCGGCAAAGACTGATGGAAGAGGGGCCGGAGGCAGCGGCAGAGTTTAACCGCCTGCTGGAAGAAAAGAAAAACAGGAGCCAGGGCCGGGGACACCGGCGCTAGCTCCCTGGATCAGGCTGCGGCCAGATAGCCATACATCATCATATAGTGACAGAAGCTCCCGCCCATGACGAACAGGTGAAAGATCTCGTGAGACCCGAAATTTTTATGCCTGGAGTTGAAAAGCGGGAGCTTTAATGCATAAATGACGCCTCCGGCGGTGTAGATGATCCCTCCGGCCAGGAGCCAGCCGAAGGCGCCTGGAGTCAGGGAGGACAGGATCTGTCCAAAGGCTGTCACACAGATCCATCCCATGGCGATATAAATACAGGAGGAAAACCACTTGGGACAGCTGATCCACAGGGCGTTGATCAGGATGCCCACGGCTGCAATGGCCCACACCAGGGCCAGGAGCCGGTATCCGGCAGAATTTCCCAGAACGATGAGGCATACCGGCGTATACGTTCCTGCGATCAGGACAAAGATCATCATATGGTCGATCTTCCGGAGGAGCCGGTTGACGCCTTCAGAAATATCGAAGGTGTGGTAGACGGTGCTGGCAGCGTATAAGAGGATCATACTGACGATAAATACAGCCAGGGCCGCCACGTGGAGCCGGTCGGTGAAAAACGCGGCCTTCAAAAGCAGGGGAGCCGCAGCCAGGACCGCCAGGATCATTGCGATAAAATGGGTAAGGGCGCTGCCGGGATCCTTAACACTGAGTTTCATACACATACCTCCAATCAGAAAATGGAATATAATTTTTAATAATATATAATGTAGTTTTAAAAACTACATCTAACTTTTTTATATACTATATCACTTTGCCTTAAAATATGCAAGGGGTTCGGAAAATATTTTTATCATCAAAGTAAATGGACAGAAGGAAAGGAAGGACCATGGTACAGGTATTATATGCAGATAAGGATATTCTGGTGGCGGTGAAGCCTGCGGGAGTGGAATCCCAGGCGGCGAAGCGGTTTGCGCCGGATATGGTCAGCGAGATCCGGAAATATCTGGTTATCCACAAGTTATGCACGCCGGGAAAGGAGCCCTATGTGGGAGTTATCCACAGACTGGATAAGCCTGTGTCAGGGGTAATGGTGTATGCATTGTCTAAAAATGCTGCCGCAGCCTTGAGCAGACAGGTCCAGGACCGGAAGCTGGAGAAGATCTATGGGGCTGTTGTATGTGGAAAGCCGGAAAAAGATGTGGATAAGCTTGTGGATTATCTGGAAAAATCCGTGGATGGAAATGAATCCTATGTTGTGGATCATGGTGGAAAATGTGGAAAACGGGCTGAACTGTCCTATGAGGCTCTGGAAAGCCTGGAGGACGGGGGAAACGGGATCCTGACGCTTTTACGGATCCGTCTGGAGACCGGACGCCACCACCAGATCCGGGTCCAGTTTGCATCCAGGGGCCTGCCGCTCTTTGGGGACCGGAAATACGGAACAGGAGCGGCCGCCGCAGCAGGGCCCCTGGCTCTCTGCGCCATGTCCCTTTCCTTTGTCCATCCGTCCACAGGAAAGCCCATGACCTTTTCCGTGCCTCCGTCCGGCGGCGCATTTTCAAAATTTAAATTTTTCCAGGACGCATAAGGAAAGGAATCCGGCCCATACTAAGTGGTGTACAAAGGAAGTACAAAACAGAAACGGGTGATTCCATGGGTAAGCCGGGCAAAAAACTGAAGAAGATCTTTCTGATACTGGGAATTACCGGGGCAGTCTACGGAGGCTTCAAATACCTCCTGCCCCTGGTGGTTCCCTTTTTGTGCGCCTACCTGGCGGCCATGTGGATGGGACCGTCGGTCCGGTATTTTGAGCGGAGGCTCACGATCCGGCTGGGCGGGAAGGAGCGCAGGATCCCTGCGGCGGTCATCGGCGGCGTGGAGCTTCTTTTTATGGGAGCAGTCCTGGGCTGGCTTTTTTATCTTGGCAGCAGCCGGCTTCTGGCCCAGGCCAGGCTTTTCATGGTCCGTCTTCCGGAATGGCTTTCTGAGGCCGACCGGGTCCTTACAGGCCTGTTTTTAAGCCTGGAGGAGAAGATGGGGCTGATGCCGGAAAGCCTTGTGGGCCTGGCCAGGGAGCTGGTCCGCGACGCGTCAGAGGCCGTGCGTCAGGCCTCCCTTCCTCTCCTTATGACCAATTCTGTCAGCGTCCTGGCCTGGGCGGTCCGGGCTGTGGTATTTCTGGTGCTCTTTTTTGTGGCCGCAGTCATGACCCTGGAGGAAATGGATGAGATCCGGGAGAAAAAGAGCGGATCCATCTTCCACCGGGAATTTTCTGTCCTGGGAAGACGGATCGCGTCGGCGGGCAGCGCATGGTTTAAGACCCAGCTTGTGATCATGGCGGTGACGGCCATGATCTGTACCCTGGGACTGACCCTTCTGGGGAATCCGTATTCGGTGCTGCTGGGCCTGGGGATCGGGCTCCTGGACGCCCTTCCGGTGTTCGGGACCGGAGCGGTGCTGGTCCCCTGGGGAGCCTTCCTTCTCCTGGAGCGCCAGTGGTGGAGGGGGGCGGTGCTCCTTTTTATTTACGGCCTCTGCTATTTTATCCGGCAGTTCCTGGAGGCAAAGCTCATGGGAAGCCGCATGGGCCTTTCGGCGCTGGAGACCCTGTTCTCCATGTATGTGGGCCTGGAACTGTTTGGCGTGTCCGGCTTTTTTTTAGGGCCTGTGGGACTGCTCATCATTGAGGATCTGGTGAAGCTCTACGGAGAGGATGGGGAAAGCCGTTGACTTTACTCATCTGACGTATTATCATAGACGTATTCCGGGTCCTCTGGCAGCCGGAGTTTCCGGAGCCGGGGACCATTGATCTGTTTACGCGGGGGAGAAAGAAAATGAATGAGAGATCTGGATCGAATCTGAAGGCCAAGCTGATCCTCTTAGCCGGAGTGTTCAGCTGTTCCATGTCGTCGGCGTTTTTCCGGTATATGACGGCGCCCAGTACCATTGCAGCCACCTACCGGCTGGGCTGGACGGTGCTTTTGCTGACGCCGCTTATTTTTTCCAAAAGGGAGACCAGGAAAGAGCTGCTTTCCTTAAAAGGGAAGGATCTGGCCTTCTGCGGCCTTTCGGGCCTGTTCCTGGCCATGCACTTTGTGGTATGGTTTGAGTCCCTGAGCAACACGTCCATTGCCAGCTCCACGGTGTTAGTCAATACGGAGGTGGCCTTTGCGGCCTTCGGATACCTGATCTTTTTCGGAAAGAAGATCCGGAAAAAGGAGATCCTGGCCATCGGGATCGCCTTTCTTGGAAGCGTGGTCATCGCCATGGCCGATACGGGAGGCGGAGCCGGAAAGAACGCAGTCTTAGGCGATATCCTGGCGCTTTTAGCGGCCTTTTTCTCGGCCTGCTATACGCTGATCGGGACCAGGGAGCGGAGCCATATGAGCACCATGGTGTATACATACGTCCTTTATTGGGGCTGCTTTTTATCCCTGCTGGTCTTCGACGCCGTTTCCGGCGTGCCCATGACCGGCTATGAGCCCATTAACTGGATCATGAGCCTGTGCCTGGCTGTGTTCTGTACCCTTTTGGGCCACAGCGTATTCAGCTGGAGCCTTAAGTTCTTAACGCCCACCTATGTGAGCACAGTGAAGCTGGCGGGGCCGGTATTTGCCTCCGTATCCGCGATCCTTCTGTTCGGGGAGATCCCGGGACTGATCCAGGTGGCGGGAGCTGCGGTGGTGCTGGCGGGCGTCTATCTGTACGCGAAAAATTCGTAGGAGGAGGACCATGGATCAGTTGGAAAAAGTGGGAAAAAAGCTCCTGGGCTCCCAGATCGAGGATTCTCTGATGGAGTACATATTAAATGAGCCGGTGGCCATCGGTGAAAAGCTCCCCAATGAATTCGAGCTGGCGGAGAAGTTCGGCGTGGGACGGAGCACCATAAGGGAGGCAGTGAAAAGCCTGGTATCAAAGGGCGTCCTGGAGGTGCGGAGGGGCTCGGGAACGTATGTGGTGAGTACCAGCTCCCTGGAGGAGGATCCTCTGGGGCTTGGCCGGTTTGAGGACAAATACCACCTGGCCCTGGAGCTTTTTGAGGTGAGGCTCATGCTGGAGCCGGAGATCGCCGCCCTGGCCAGCGAGTACGCGTCGGAGGAGGAGAAGGCGCAGCTTGAGTCTCTCTGCGACCAGGTGGAGCGCCAGTATACTGCCGGGATCAACCATATTAAAAAAGACATTGAATTCCATACCTGCATTGCAAAGTGCAGCCGGAACCGGGTGGTGGAGATCCTGATCCCCCTTATCAACTCCAGCGTGTCCACCTTTGCGACCCTGACCCGCCGGCAGCTGATGAAGGAGACCATTGAGACCCACCGGGCAGTGACCAATGCCATCCTGAAGGGAGATTCGGTGGGGGCCAGGTGCGCCATGATCATGCATCTGACCTATAACCGACAGAAGCTCCTGGAGCTTCTGGAGGCCCAGGAAAAGGACTGGGAAGGCCGGAAAGAAGGGGAATAGGGCCAGGGGGCAGACGTCTGATGAATGACGGCAGATGTCCGGCCGGACGTATTGTGCAGAATGAATGAAAACAGCGGGTCCCAGACGGGAGAAACCGCTGTTTTTTTGTGCGAAAAAGAGAAAACCAAGGAAGAACATCTGATGTATTGACAATAATAGTCAAAATAAGTACAATGAAACCAGGATGTCATAAGACATCTGATGTATTTAAGAGTGAATCCAAAGAGGTATGTAAAAACGGGAGGTATGTTCACTATGGAAGCTGTAGCTTTAAACCCCGGCAGGCTGGTAGCCGCCGCTGTGATCGGACTGGTACTGCTGCTGGTCCTGATCATCAAATTTAAGGTGCAGGCAATGGTAGCGATCCTGATCGGCGCCATCGCCATCGGTCTTCTGGCCGGAATGCCCTATGAGCAGATCGTAACAGCCGTCAATGACGGTATCGGAAACACATTAAAGGGAATCGCCCTGTTAGTGGGCCTTGGATCCATGTTCGGCGCGATCCTGGAGGTCTCGGGAGGCGCCCAGACCCTGGCTGTGACCATGGTAAAGCGGTTCGGTGACCAGAAGGCCGCATGGGCCCTGGGTATCACAGGCCTTGTGATCGCCATGCCGGTATTCTTTGACGCCGGCCTGATCATCCTGATCCCCCTGGCCTTCTCTCTGGCCAAGAGGACGAAGCGTTCCTCTCTGTTTTATGCGATCCCGCTTTTAGCGGGTCTTGCGGTGGGCCATGCGTTCATTCCGCCCACACCGGGTCCGATCCTGGTGGCCAACATGTTAAATGTGGACCTGGGCTGGGTCATCGGCGTCGGGATCTTCTGCGGTATCTTTGCCATGATCGTGGCAGGACCGGTATGGGGCTCCATCTGCGGAAAGAAATATATGGTTCCGGTCCCGGAGCATGTGGCAAACCAGGCAGATATGGATGAATCCAAGCTCCCTGGCTTCTGGACCATCGTCGGGATCATTTTGATCCCCCTGGTACTGATCATCCTGGACTCTGTGGCTGGAGTGGTCCCGGCCATGGAAAGCCTCCGTCCGATCGTAGGCTTCCTGGGTGAGCCCTTTGTGGCCCTTCTGATCGCCACCGTTGTGGCAATGGTGATCCTGGGCGTAAAACATGGATATACCATGCCGGAGCTGGAAAAGATCATGACAAAATCCCTGGAGCCCACAGGACTGATCCTTCTGGTAACAGCCTGCGGCGGCGTGCTCCGCTATATGCTCCAGTATTCCGGCCTTGGCGATATCATCGGCCAGGCAGTATCCTCTGCAAACCTTCCCATCGTTGTGGTGGCCTTTGTGGTGGCAGCCCTGGTAAGGATCTGCGTGGGTTCCGCAACTGTGGCTATGACCATGGCGGCCGGGATCATCGCGGCCATGCCGGAGATAGCGGGCCTGTCCCCCTTATATCTGGCCTGCACCACGGCGGCTGTTGCCGGAGGGGCCACTGTCTGCTCCCACTTTAACGATTCCGGCTTCTGGCTGGTAAAATCCCTGGTGGGAATGGATGAAAAGACAACGCTTAAAACATGGACCATCATGGAGACCCTGGTGGGAGGAACCGGCTTCCTTGTGGCCCTGATCATTTCATTCTTTGCATAAATAGTTCAGTTTTTCTCAGATTAGAAAAGGAGCGGCAGTTATGAAGTTAAAAAGTCAGGAAATGCGGGAGCTGGCTCCAGAGCTGGATCCCTTACGTATCGGTACGGGCTGGAAGCCGGAGGATCTTTCCAAGCCCCAGGTTATGATCGAGAGCACCTTTGGAGACAGCCATCCGGGCAGCGGCCATCTGGATATCCTGGTGGAAGAGGTAAGAAAGGGCGTGGAAGAGGCCGGAGGCCACGGAGCCCGGTATTTCTGCACGGATATCTGCGACGGCGAGAGCCAGGGGACCGACGGCATCAATTACAGCCTTGTGAGCCGTGAGATGATCGCCAGCATGATCGAGATCCATGCCAATGCCACGCCCTTTGACGCCGGCGTATATCTGGCAAGCTGTGATAAGGGGCTTCCGGGAAATCTCATGGGCCTGGCCCGGGCTGACGTTCCGGCCATCGTGGTCCCCGGCGGCACCATGAACGCCGGTCCGGATATGCTGACCTTAGAGCAGTTAGGCAAGTACAGCGCCAGATACCAGCGGGGCGAGATCGACGAGGAAAAATTAAACTGGGCCAAATGCAACGCCTGTCCCAGCTGCGGAGCCTGCTCCTTTATCGGAACAGCATCCACCATGCAGATCATGGCCGAGGCCCTGGGCCTGGCCCTTCCGGGAAGCGCGCTGATGCCGGCCACCAGCCCGGATCTTCTGGATTTTGCCAGGGAAGCCGGCCGTCAGGCCGTGAAGCTGGCGCTGACTCCGGGAATGAAGCCCAGCGAGATCGTGACTCTGGAGAGCTTTGAAAACGCCATTCTGGTCCATGCGGCTATTTCTGGAAGCACCAACTGTCTTCTTCATATCCCGGCCATTGCCCATGAGTTTGGGATCGAGATCACAGGAGATACCTTCGACCGTCTCCACAGGGGCGCCCACTATCTTCTGGATGTACGTCCGGCGGGAAGGTGGCCGGCAGAGGTGTTCTATTATGCAGGCGGCGTTCCGGCCATCATGGAGGAGATCAAGGCGCATCTCCACCTGGATGTGATGACCGTTACAGGAAAGACCCTGGGCGAGAATCTGGAGGAGCTGAAGCAGAACGGCTTTTATGAGAGATGCGGAAAATGGCTTTCCGAGTTCAACAGCCGCTATGGCGTGGCTCTGACAAAGGAGGATATCATCCGTCCCTATGATAAGGCCATCGGCACCGATGGAAGCATCGCCATTCTCCGGGGAAATTTAGCGCCGGAGGGGGCAGTGATCAAGCACACCGCCTGTCCCAAGGAAATGTTCAAGGCCGTTTTAAATGCAAGGCCCTTTGACAGCGAGGAGGAGTGCCTGGATGCAGTATTAAAGCACAAGGTCCAGAAGGGCGACGCAGTGTTTATCCGCTACGAGGGCCCCAAGGGCAGCGGAATGCCGGAGATGTTTTACACCTCTGAGGCCATCAGCAGCGATAAGGAGCTGGGCCGCAGCATTGCCCTCATCACCGACGGACGGTTTTCCGGCGCGTCCACCGGCCCAGTCATCGGTCACTGCAGCCCCGAGGCTGTGGACTGCGGTCCCATCGCACTGGTGGAGGAAGGCGATCTGATCGAGATCGACGTGATGGAGAGAAAGCTCAATATCATCGGGATCCATGGAGAGAGAAAGACCATGGAGGAGATCGACGAGATCTTAAAGGAACGGAGAAAGAACTGGAGACCCAGGGAGAAGAAATACCAGAAGGGAGTGCTGCGGCTGTTCAGCGAGCATGCGGCAAGTCCCATGAAGGGCGCATACCTGGAGTTTTAAGGGAATAAAAATGAGAGGGGCAGGTCCGCCATGGACCTGCCCCTTTGGCTGTTATTTACGCGGAAACCGTGTTTTTTATGGTTCCAGCAGCTCCAGATTGATGGATTTTTCTGTAAAGCCGTATTTTCTATACATTTCATACGCCGCCGTATTTTTTGCGTTGACCTGCAGCTCAATGGCGTCCATATTTTTTTCCGCCTTTAATCCTTTCAGAAAATCAAACATTTTATGTCCAACACCGGCTCCCCGATATGCTTCGTCCACAGCCATCCGGTCCACAAAAATAAGATCACGGGTGGTATGCGACGGACCTTCCACATGCTTAAACATGATCTGGAGGATCCCGATCACCTGGTTCTTTTCGTTTTCCGCAACGAAGAACGTATGGTCCTCTGCGGCCTGCTGAAACTCTTCCATTGACATCAGATGACTGGTATGTCTGTAAATATCCGGTCTCCATTCCACATGCATATCCTGTACCTGTGAAAGTATTTTTACAGCTGCATCGTAGTCCTGGGCCATGGCTGCCCTGATCTGAATCTGCATGATCCTCCGCTCCTTCTATAAAGTTTTTACGGATCCGTGAACCCTGTACGCGCCCAGGTCTTGCCGCCTTGCCGGCCGCCGGTCCAGGGAAAGCTCCTGCGCTGCAGGGCAGGTACCCGCTGGGATCATTTTAGCATAGGGAAAGGGGATTGTCCATGGAGATGAGCCGGAGGAAGGTGGATGGCGGAACTGTTATAATTGACAAGGGTAGAAAAAGGAATATAATAAAAGAAAGTTCTGGGAAATCCAGGGAATCGGGGCGGTTCATTATGTGGATGCTGTTTGCAGTACTTTCTTCGATATTTGCGGCGCTGACCTCCATTCTGGCCAAGGTGGGGATCGAGGGAGTGAATTCCAATCTGGCGACGGCGGTGCGGACGGTCGTTGTGCTCATCATGGCCTGGGGAATGGTATTTCTCACAGGCGGACAGTCCGGGCTTTCCAGTATCGGGAAAAAGAGCTGGCTCTTCCTGATCCTGTCGGGCCTTGCCACCGGGGCATCCTGGCTGTGCTATTATAAAGCCCTCCAGATGGGAGACGCGTCCAAGGTGGTGCCCATTGATAAAATGAGCGTTGTGATCACACTGATCCTGGCGTTTGTGTTTCTTCATGAGAGCGTCACGCCGAAGACCGTTCTGGGCTGTGTCCTGATCGGTGCGGGAACGCTTTTGATGGTGGTGTAGAAATCGGGCATACAAAGGAAGGGAGGAATCTGGATCATGATCTATGAGGGACAGATCTGCCGGGGACCCATGGAACGGTCCTCATTTATGCTGCCAGTGGCTGTGGGGTGCTCCTATAACCGCTGCCGGTTCTGCAACCTGTTTAAGCATCTGAAATACCGGCAGCTTCCCATGGAGCAGGTGGAGGAGGAGATCCTCCGGGTACAGGCCCTGGGAGGCGACCCGAAAACCGTATTTTTAGGGGATGGAAACGCCTTTGGCCTGGAGACAGGCCATCTGCTGGAAATTGCCGGGAAGATCCGGCGCTCCTTTCCTTCCTGCCGTTCCATCAACATGGACGCGACAGTGACCAATATCCGGCTGAAAAGCGATGAAGAGCTGAGGGCTCTGGCTGCGGCGGGAGTGGGTCATCTGTATCTGGGCATTGAAAGCGGCCTGGACGACGTTCTGGGGATCATGGAAAAGGACCACACCCTGGAACAGGCCTATGAGCAGATCCAGCGGCTGCGTGCTGCGGGGCTTATTTATGACGCCCATATCATGACCGGCATCGCCGGAAGAGGGAGAGGACTGGAAAATGCAGAGGCCACGGCGGAGTTCTTTAACCGGACCAGACCGGAGCGGATCATTAACTTTTCTCTGTTTCTGATGGCCGGAACACCGTTATATGAGGATGCGAAGGCCGGACGTTTTTTTCCGGCCAGCGAGCTGGAGAATCTGGAGGAGGAGCGGAGGCTTTTGCAGCTTATGGAGTGGGAGGGCCAGCGCGTGGCCTACGATGGATTCCACGACTGTATCACCTTCCGGGTCCGGGGAAGGCTTCCCGGGGAAAAGGAGAAGATGCTCGGAAAGCTGGACGGAGCCATAAAAGTGTGGAAAGAGAAGGAACCGGTCTTTGCGTGGGCGGAGAGGATACCGGACGCAGTGATCCTGAAAGAGTGACTGGGCGGTATGAGAAATCATCAGAAGGTTTGACATAACCGGTTCTGTTCATTATAATAAGTACAGATGCAGCCATCGCCTGCCGCCCGTTCTGGGGACAGGCGATGTGCCATATTACAGGAATAAGGAGCAAAAACTATGACATTTACTTACCCGGCGGTATTTACCCCCCATAAAAACGGAAAGGGCTACCATGCATTTTTCCCGGACCTGGAGTGCTGCGAGGCAGACGGGCCGGATCTGGAGGACGCCATCGAGAACGCCAGGGATGCGGCCTGCAACTGGATCACCGTGGAGATGGAGGAATTTGACAGCGATCTTCCGTTTTCTACCCATGTGGAGGATATAAAACTGGAAGAGGGACAGCTGGTGAAAATGATCTCTGTACGGATCAAGCTTCTTCCGGATAACGATTAAGCTTCCGGACGCCGTATATAGGGCGGCCGAAGAAATAATGACACGCTGCAGTCCCTGCCTGGACCGGGAGGAGTATATACTGGTCTGTGGGACAAAAGCCAGAAGAAAGAGAGGTATGGTTTTGAAGAAAAAGATCAATGTGTTCGACTATGCGGGAGACATCATGAAGGCTCTGGATAAGGGAGTCCTTATCACCACAAAGGCAGACGGGAAGGTGGATTCCATGACCCTGGGCTGGGGGACCCTGGGGATCGACTGGTCCCTCCCTGTGTTTACGGCTTATATCAGAAAGAGCCGCTTCACAAAAGAGCAGCTGGAGAAGAATCCGGAGTTTACCGTGAATGTTCCTTATGGGGCGTTTGATCCGAAGATCCTCGGGGTATGCGGCTCTAAATCCGGCCGGGATATGGATAAGGCAAAGGAGCTGGGACTTACGCTGGTGGATCCGGAGGTGATCTCTGTTCCGGCGGTCAAAGAGCTGCCGCTGACACTGGAGTGCCGGGTGGTCTGCGTGGAAAAACAGGATACAGATACCATGCCGGAGGAGATCTTAAAGGAGCATTATCCCAGTGAGAAGCCGACTCCCTTTGGCGGCTCCCTGGAGAATTACCATTACGCCTTTTATGGCCAGATCGTAAGCGCATATATGATTGAAGACTAAAATGATATAGGGGCAAAAGGCCGATCCATCCAACGCAGGCCTGCCTGCGGGAGGATGTCTGAACTTAAAATGGAACAGGATAAAAACAGGAGAAAAAACGATGAATGTAAAAATCTATAAAGAAGCAGTCCCGTCCTTTGATGCAGCTGTGATCCCGTTTTCTGATGAGCAGCTTCTAAGTACAGAGCTTCCGGAGGTGATCTCCGGTCCGGTGAAGGCTGCCCTTTCTGCTGGCAAGCTGGCAGCCGCCTGCGGCTCGGTTTATGATCTGAATCTGTATCTGGATGGTTCCTTTAAAAAGGTAGTCCTGGTTTCACTGGGAGATGGAAGCTCCACCAACCGGGAGGTGTTCCTGGCCTTTGCAAAGGCATTAAAGCGCTGTAAGGACGCGTCTGCGGCCGTGACGGAGATATTCCTGGACAATGCGGCGGAAATCACCCATGATCCGGAAATGGCCAAGAAGATCATGGAGCTCCCGCACCTGGTTTCCTATCAGTTTAACCATTACCGGTCGGTTCCAGTGGTAAACGGGATGGAGGAAGCGGCGGTAGTGACTTCCGCCGCTGGTATGGAAAGGCTTGCCAGGGAGGCTGCCCATGTGGCGGAAAGCACCATGCTTGCCAGGGATCTTGTGAACCATCCGTCCATGTTCATGGATCCGGAGCAGCTTGCAAAGGAGTGTGAGGCCCTGGCAGAAGAGCTGGGCATCGAGGTCCAGATCTATGATAAAAAACAGGCAGAAGAGATGAATATGGGGGCGTTCCTGGCCGTTGGAAGAGGATCCGCGGCAGAGCCCAGGCTTATTGTCCTCCGCTATAAAGGCGGAAAGGAGGAGGAGCCTCCGGTGGCCCTGGTGGGCAAGGGGATCATGTTCGATTCCGGCGGATACAGCCTGAAATCCAGAATGGAGACCATGCATGGGGATATGGGAGGCGCGGCAGCAGTGATCGGAGCGATCCGTGCCATCGCGCTGGAAAAGCTTCCCGTAAATGTAATCGCAGTGGTTGCTGCATGCAAAAACATGATCTCTGGTGATGCATATGTTCCCGGTGATATTTTATTTTCCATGAACGGAAAGAAGATCGAAATGCTCAATTCGGATGCAGAGGGCCGTCTGACCCTGGCGGACGCACTGACCTATGCGATCCGGAAAGAGAACGCCGGTTCCATCATCGACATCGCCACTCTGACAGGGGCTGCCCAGGGAGCAGTGGGCGTCAGGAGCTCGGCTGTGTTTTCCAATGATGAGGAGCTTTACGCAGAGGTGGAAGAGGCTTCAGAGCGGGCCTGCGAAAAGATCTGGCGGCTTCCGCTGGACAAGGAGCTTTTCCCTGTGATCGAATCTGAGGTGGCAGACATCCAGAACAGCGCCCAGGGAAGCACCATGGGCGGCGGCGCCATTGTAGCGGGACTCTTCCTCCAGGAATTTGTGGAGGATCATTCCTGGGTCCATGTGGATATTGCGCCAGTCAGCTGGGAGTCAAAGGATATAGACTATTCCATCAAGGGCGCCACCGGCTACGGCGTGAGCCTTTTGTATGAGACAGTGAAGGTAATGGCAGAATAAAGGCAGATCCTAGAGGGGGTGTTGCAGAAAGAGGAAGACAAAAAGTGAGTCCCTCCGATGCAGCACTCCCTTGATTTTTAGATTCGCAATAGATGGGCGCATATAGATTCCACATTATGGAAAAAATCCCGTATTGTAGAAAAATACAAGAAGAAACAAAGAAATAAAAATATAGTTATGCAAAATGCTCATAAAATTTCAGATTAGACTTGACAAATCTGGGCAAAGAGTTCTATACTATTGACAAACAATTATCGAGTTATAGTAAAAGTGAAAACACGGACTGGAGCCGTGTTTCCATTTAGCCCCGGAGGTTATACGAATAACCAAAACAATCTGGAAAATATGGATGAAACGAAGAAAGCATCCTGGGAAAAGGGACAGAAAAAGCCCCCCGGCATGGAATGACGGAGGGCAGTGAGAGAGCCGGATCAGAACCGGGTGGAGTCCCCATGAAGGAGGAGACATTCAAAATCCTTTTCTGGAACGGGCGCATCCTGAACCAGAGATACCATCAGCTCCGCTGCATAATACCCCATCTCAAATAAGGGGATATGGATGGACGAGATCTGCGGATACACGTTCAGCAGAAAAGGGGACGATGCCAGACAGATATGCTTAATGGTCTGGGGGACCCGGAAATCCTTCTGGAGCAGACATTTCTGGGCCAGAAGCCCCATTCTCTGATTGGGAGTAAGGGCGATGTCAAAGGTATGATCCCTCAGATAGCTGCTGATGGGGACTGTGATCTCTTCATCGGGGCCGTTGACTGTGGTGGCACAGACAATGCGTTTAAAACTGCATTCCGGATAGATCTGCCGGATCGCTTTAACGATCAGATCATATTTATTATGGGGATGCAGATGGTTGATGGAACGGGTGAAGTAGCAGATCTTTTCGAGATTGTGATCCCGGCAGAACTGGATACAGTCAAAGATGACCCGCTCAAAGGCCTTTTTCTCGGCCATACCGGGACAGGTCACTCCGTTTTCGCTGATGATCACGTAGGGGATGCCGTTTTTCTCCAGGGCTTCGGTCTCGATGGTCTGGTTATCAAAGGCCAGAAAGATCACGCCGCAGATGATATGGGAGTAATAGTAACGGAGGATTTCCGTACTTTCCGGATCCCGGCTGTCACTTAAGAGAGTCAGGGTATAGCCGATGGAATCCAGGTGGGTTTTGATCCCCTTCAGAGTTGGGCCAAATCCGGCATTGTTATAGTTGTTGCCTGGAACGAGCCCTACGGAAGTACAGTCCTGCTGACGGATATTCCGGGCGGATGCATTGGGAAAATAGTTGAGGCGTCTGGCAGTCTCTAAGATCTCCTGGCGTTTGGCCTCGCTTACCCGCTTCCCTGCGGTATTGTTGACGACATAAGAGACAGTGGCCTGGGATACGTTGCACTCCCTGGCGATGTCTTTGGCTGTGATTCCTTTATGGACATTTTTTTTCATGGCGGATACCTCGATTCTGGTGCCGGAAAGGGAAAACAAAGTGGGAATTTAGAAGCTATTGTATCAGATAAGAAGGAAAATAGCAATGGTTAAACGTATAATCAATAAAATGGGACGCAGATAGAGAAAAAATCCCGATGAAATACGCGGACCGGAGCTTAAAAAAGATAAAAGGAGAGGATGTATATGAAAAAAAGGATGCTTGCGGCAGCCATGGCAGCAGTTATGGCTGTATCTCTGGCCGGATGCTCTGGCGGGGATAAGACCACAGAAACGCCTGCGGGAAACGCAGGAACAGAAGCAGGAAAGGAAAACAGCGGGTCAGAGATCGAGAGAAAGGAGTACACCCTGGTCTATGCGGCTGAGCTGGCCCATATCAACTATTTAAAGTCCTCCTTGAGCACCTGTACCAGGTTTACGGAAAACTACATCGACGGTCTGGTGGGCTTTGATAAGTACGGCGTTGTAAAGCCGGCTCTGGCCACCAGCTGGGAGGTTTCCGATGACGGTCTCACCTACACCTTCCATTTAAGAGAGGGCGTCAACTGGTACACCTGCGACGGAGACGAATATGCGCCTGTGACCGCCAACGACTTTGTAGCTGCGGCCCAGTGGCTTTTGAACAAGGATAACGCCTCCACTACCTCCAATATTTTCTATAACGTGGTGAAAAACGCAGAAGCCTATTTTAACGGCGAGATCACGGATTTCAGCCAGGTGGGGATCAAGGCTGTGGATGACTACACACTGGAATATACCTTAGAGCAGCCGACTCCGTACTTCCTTAAGATGACCGCTTATGTCTGCTTCCTGCCGGCCAACGGCCAGTTCCTGGAGGAATGCGGAGAGGCCTTCGGCACCAGCGCGGACACTATGCTGAGCAACGGCGCTTATATCCTTTCCACCTTTGAGCCGGAGAGCCGCCGGGTACTGGAGATGAATGAAAATTACTGGGACAAGGACAACATTTTTATTTCCCGGATCAACTACAACTATAATAAAGAAGCAAAGACCCTGGCTCCGGAGCTGTTCCTCAGAGGAGAGGTTTCCGAGGCGGATATTCCGGCTGAGATCTTAGACGAGTGGATGGCAGACGAGGAGCGGAAGAACATGATGATCAACACGCCGCCCAGCACCTCCAGCAACTTCCTGGGATTCAACTTCGAGCCCATGTATGAGGAAGAGTATGGACCGGATAACTGGTTAAAGGCAGTCAACAGCGAAAACTTCCGTAAGTCCATCTATTATGCCCTGGACCGGGAGGCCGCTGTCATGACCAGCTATCCTTACAATTATGAGGGACAGATGCTGAACACCATCACCACAAAGAATTTCGTGGATGTGAACGGTGTGGATTATACCCAGCTGGAGCCCTTAAAGGAGCTGACCAATACAGACCAGCACCAGGAGGACAAGGCCCTGGAATATAAGGCTGCAGCCCTGGAGGAGCTTTCCGGGACCGTGGATTTCCCGGTAACAGTGGTAATGCCGTACAGCACCGGAAACTTAGGTCTTACCAACCGGGTACAGGTGGAAGAGCAGCAGCTGGAGGGAGTTCTGGGAACCGATTACATCGACGTGGTCTTAGTACCCTATCCGCCCACCAACTACCTGAAGGAATCCAGAAGCTCCGGCATGTTCTCCTTAATGGAAATGGGCTGGGGACCGGACTATACGGATCCGGCCGGTTATGTGGAGGTCATGACCTCCGATACTTCCATCGGCACCAAGTACAGCCGTCCCTATCTTGCAGAGGGATTAAAGGATGAAAACGGAAACAGCATTTATGAGACCATGGTCAACGCTGCAAGAGCAGAGACAAAGGATATCAACCGCCGGTATGAGCTGTTTGCCGAGGCGGAGCAGTATCTGATCGACCATGCACTGGTGATCCCGCTGTATGCATCCGGCGGCGGCTACCGGGCTACTTACCTGGATCCATTCTCCGGAGACTGTACCCAGTTTGGACGCAGCATGGATAAGTTTAAAGGAAAAGTCGTTTTAGACAAGCCCATGACCCAGGAAGAGTACAAGGCCGCTGAGGAAAAATATATGGAAGAGAGGGAGGCAGCCTTAAAGGCAGCAGCCCAGGCAGAGTAGCAGGAAGGACCGGAAAAGGCTGCATGTTCTGCAAACGGTATTTTTTGCAGCAGCAGTCCTTTCCGGTTTTTATGAAAAGGAGGATCATATGAGGAAAAAAGTCGCAGCATTATTGACCGTATCTTTACTGGCTGTATCCCTGGCTGGATGCTCCGGCGGCTCAGATAAGCCCGCATCGGGCGGGGAAGCCCAGGCAGAAGAAAAGAAAATGACCGAGTATTCCACCGTGTATACGGCAGAGATCGATACCTTAAACTACTTAAAGACCACCAACAGCGACAGCATTGCCCTGTTTTACAACATCCTGGATGGACTGGTGGAATTTGACCGGTTCGGAGAAATGATCCCGTGTATCGCAGAGAAGTGGGAAGTTTCTGACGATGAGCTGACCTATACCTTCCATTTAAGAGACGATGCCAAATGGTACGACTGGAAGGGAAATGAGGTAAGGAACGTAAAGGCCCAGGACTTTGTGGACGGGATCCAGTGGATCTTAAATAAAGACAATGCGGCCAGCACCAGTAAGACGGTCTATGATGTGTTAAAGAACGCCAAAGCCTATTATGACGGCCAGGTCACAGACTTTTCCCAGGTGGGCGTAAGAGCCGTGGATGACCAGACCGTGGAATATACTTTGGAAAAGCCCACTCCGTACTTCTTAAAGCAGCTGTCCTTCCCCTGCTTTTTCCCGGTAAACGGAGAATTTATGGCAGAGCAGGGCGAGATGTTCGGTCTGGACAAGGAAACGACCCTGTACTGCGGCGCATACCTGCTGACCAGCTTCGAGCCCCAGAGCGAGCGCGTGATGGAAGCCAATCCGGATTACTGGAACAAGGACATCATCTCCATCGGCCGTTTAAATTATAAGTACAATGCCGAGGCAAACTCCATCGGAGCCGAGCTGTTCTTACGGGGCGAGATCAATGATTTCGCACTTCCTGGAAGTATTCTGGACGAGTGGATGAACGATGAAGAGAAAAAGGAAATGATGCGCCCCAACAACCTGACCAATATGTCCTATTTTATCGGATTTAATTTTGACCCTGACTACGACGAGCAGTACGCCCCCGGAGACTGGAAGATCGCAGTGAACAACGAAAATTTCCGGAAATCCCTGTTCCATGCCCTGGACCGGGAGGCTGCGATCCTGACCGTGGAGCCCTATGATCCCCAGAGCAAGCTGTTAAACACCTTCACCAGAAAGAATCTGGTCCAGGCAGACGGCGTGGACTACACCATGATGGGCGGCCTTAAGGCCTATACCGAGGGTGATTCCTTCGACGAGGCCAAGGCAGTGGAATACAAGGCAAAGGCCATGGAGGAGCTTTCCGGCCAGGTAGCCTTCCCGATCCAGGTGCTCCTTCCCTTCAGCACGGCCAAGGTGGACACCGGAAACCGGATGCAGGTCATCGAGCAGCAGATGGAGGGCGTCCTGGGAACGGATTACATTGACATTATCCTGGAATCCCATCCATCCACGGGCTTTTCCAAGCAGGTAAGGACGCCCGGCGCCTACTCCATTATGGAAATGGGCTGGGGCTCCGACTTTGCAGACCCACTGGGAATGATGAATCCAGTCCATACAGCCGCTCTGGATGAGAACTATATGACCGTCAGCCAGTGCCAGGATCTTCTGGACGCAGATGGCAACAATGTCTTTGAAAAGGCCCTGGATGAGGCGGATGCGGAGACAAAGGACTTAAAGAAGCGCTATGAGATGTTTGCAGAAGCGGAGACCATGCTCTTAGACCATGCAGTCCTGATCCCCTTCTACACCTCCGGCGGAGGCTATAAGGCATCCTATCTGGATCCCTTCTCCGGCTACACCAGCCAGATGGGAAGGAACGGAGCCATCAAATTAAAAGGCGCAGTGATCTTAGACGAGCCCATGGGCATGTCCGATTACCCCGCCGCACTGGAACAGTATGAGAAAGACCGGGAAGAAAGGATGAAGCAGTAAATGTTTAAATACGTCTGCAAACGGCTTCTGCAGTCCATGGTCACTCTGGTCATCGTCGCAACAACAGTTTTCCTGCTGCTGCGGCTGATGCCGGAGGAGGGATATTTTGCAGAGGGATATGACAAAATGGATGAAGCGCAGATCGAGGCAGCCCTGACCGACATGGGCTTACGGGATCCGCTTCCGATCCAGCTTAAGAACTTCTTTGTGGGCCTGCTCCACGGCGATCTGGGAAAATCCATCGTTTTCCGTCCCAAGGTGCCCATTACAAAGATCATTGGACCGAAGATCCCGTATTCTCTCTACTTCGGTCTGGCCTCCATTGTGATCTCTCTGGGTCTGGGTATCCCACTGGGTATGTTAATGGCCCGGTTTAAGGGAAAAGCTGTGGATAATCTGGGCTCTGCCTATGTGGTCGCCATAAAAGCGGTGCCGGCGGCCGTATACTTCCTGTTCTTACAGCTTTATGTGTCCAGCGCCCTGGGCGTGCCCATGCTGTTTGACGAGAGGAAGCCCGTCAGCTGGATCCTTCCGGCGATCTGTATGTCCTTAGGAGGCATTGCCAACTATGCCATGTGGATCCGCCGGTATATGGTGGATGAGTTAAATAAAGATTATATCAAGCTGGCCCGTGCCAAGGGGCTGAAAAATTCCCTGGTAATGTCCAGGCACGTGATCCGCAACGCCTTCGTGCCCATGGCCCAGCAGCTTCCCACCAATATTTTAATGACGATCTCCGGTTCGATCTACGTGGAATCCCTGTTCTCCATTCCCGGAATGGGAGGCCTTCTGGTATCGGCCATCCAGCGCCAGGATAATACTCTGGTCCAGGCCCTGGTGCTTATCTACTCCTGTATCGGAATCCTGGGACTGTTCTTAGGCGACCTTCTGATGGCCCTCTGCGATCCCCGGATCAAACTTGGAAAGAAAGGCGGTGGAAGATAATGGGAGCAATGAAGAAGATTGAAAACATGGAGAAAAATCTGGAAAATTTAAGTCCGGACATGTTTACTTTTGCGGAGTATGACGCAAACGCCGCAGAGCGTACTGGATATTCCAACTACTCCTACTGGGCTTCCACCTGGAGAGTATTCACAAAAAATAAAGTGGCAATGTTCTTCCTGACCCTGCTGATCGCTCTGATGGTGTTTACATTTATCCAGCCCTATCTTCCGGGCCAGAAGAACCCCATAGAGGTCTACTTAAGCGAGGAGACCGGAAAACAGGACAGAAACCAGCCGCCCAGCGCCGATTACTGGTTTGGAACCAACTCCATTGGCCAGGACTTATGGGCCAGGATCTGGAGCGGTACACGTACCTCTCTGTTCATCGGCCTGGCCGTGGGCCTTTGGGATGCCTTTATGGGTATCATCATCGGCTCTCTCTGGGGCTATGTGAGAAAGCTGGATGCGGCGATCACGGAGGTTTACAATGTGATCCACAACATACCGAGCTCCATTATCCTGATCCTGGTATCCTATTTGTTAAAGCCCAGTGTGGGCACCATTATTTTTGCCATGTGCTTAACGGGATGGCTTCCCACGGCCCGGTTCATCCGCAACCAGATCGTGATCATCCGTGACCGGGAGTTCAACCTGGCTTCCAGGTGCCTGGGAACGCCCACTGGCCGGGTGATCACCAAGAACCTGCTGCCCCAGGTGATCTCCGTTATCATGATGCGTGTGGCCTTATCCATCCCCCTTGCCATCGGCCAGGAGGTGTTCCTGACCTACATCGGGCTGGGACTGCCCATCAGCATCCCGTCCCTGGGCAACTTGATCAATGAAGGACGTATCGTTATGATGAGCCCGTCCCTCAGATACCAGCTGATCTTCCCGTCCATCATCCTGTCCCTGATCACGATCTCCTTCTACGTGATGGGCAACTCCTTTGCGGACGCGGCGGATCCCAGAAACCATGTATAGGAGGTGACGGACCATGTTTGACTATAAAAACGCAGAAAAGATCCTGGAAGCAGAGGATGTGGTGGTGAAGTTCAACCTGCGGGGAAAGACCCTGACCGCCATCCGCGGCATTTCCATGGAGCTTTATAAGGGAGAAAGCCTGGCCATCGTAGGCGAGTCCGGTTCTGGAAAGTCCGTGTTCACCAAGACCTTCATGGGACTTCTGGACCAGAACGGCTGGGTGGACTCGGGCTCCATCATTTACAGCGGAGGAAAATACACCGGAAAGGGAGTCGACCTGGTTCCCATGAAAACGGAAAAGGAATGGCTGAACATCCGGGGAAAAGAGATCGCCATGGTGTTCCAGGATCCCATGACCAGCTTAAACCCCTTAAAGACCATTGGAAAGCAGATCCAGGAGACCGTGGAGCTGCACCAGAACTTAAAGGGCGAGGAAGCGAAGAAAAAGACCATCGAGATCCTGGAGGACGTGGGCATTGCAGAGCCGGAGCGGAGATATAAACAGTATCCCCATGAGTTTTCCGGCGGCATGCGCCAGCGGGTGGTCATCGCCATCGCCGTGGCCTGCAATCCGGAAATCCTGATCTGCGACGAGCCCACCACGGCCCTGGACGTGACCATCCAGGCCCAGATCTTAAAGCTTTTGCATAATCTCCAGGAAAAGTACCAGCTGACCATCATCTACATCACCCATGACCTGGGCGTGGTGGCCAATGTGGCAGACCGGATCGCGGTCATGTACGCCGGAGATATCGTGGAGGTGGGGCTCTGCGAGGAGATCTTCTACAACGCCAAGCATCCGTACAGCTGGGCGCTTCTCTCCTCCCTTCCCCAGCTGGGTGTCAAGGGCGAGCCCCTGTATTCCATCAAGGGGACCCCGCCCAACCTGTTCAATGAGATCAAGGGCGACGCTTTCGCTCCGAGAAATCCCCAGGCCTTAAAGATCGACTTTGAGATCCGGCCGCCGTATTTTGAGGTGAGCCCCACCCACCGGGCGCGTACCTGGCTTCTGGACCCGCGGGCCCCGAAGGTGGAGCCGCCGGCCCTGATCGCCCGGATGTTTGAAAAATGGAAGGAGGCTGCTCCGGATGTCCAGTAACGAGACGAGAAAAAAGATCCTGGAGGTCAAAAACCTGGATGTGGTGTTTGGCTCGGGAAAAAAGACGTTTAAAGCCATCGACGGCGTAAGCTTTGATATTTATGAGGGCGAGACCTTCGGTCTGGTGGGGGAATCCGGCTCCGGAAAGACCACCATCGGCCGGGCCATCATCCGGATCAACGAGGCGGCCGGCGGTGAGATCCTTTATAAGGGCGAGCGCATCAGCGGAAAGATCTCTCCGGAAATGGACCGGAAGGTCATTGAAAATATCCAGATGATCTTCCAGGATCCCATGGCCTCCTTAAATGAGAGAGCCAAGGTGGACTACATCATTTCCGAGGGCCTTTATAATCACCATAAGTTTAAAAGTGAGGAAGAGCGAAAGCAGATCGTATCCCAGGCGCTTTTAGACGTGGGACTTTTACCGGAATTTGCCAGCCGGTTCCCCCACGAGTTCTCTGGCGGCCAGAGACAGAGGATCGGAATCGCCAGGGCCCTGGTCATGGAGCCCCAGCTGGTGATCGCGGATGAACCTATATCGGCCCTGGACGTGTCCATCCGGGCCCAGGTGTTAAACCTTCTTTCTGAACTTCAGAAAAAGAAAGGATTCACCTACCTGTTTATTGCCCATGACTTATCCATTGTCCGGTTTATTTCTGACCGGGTGGCAGTTATCCATAAAGGGCATATTGTGGAGCTGGCGGAGACGGAGAAGCTTTACAGCCATCCGCTCCACCCCTACACCCGCGCATTACTGTCGGCGATCCCTCAGCCGGATCCCTTAGTGGAGCGGAAAAAGGTGGTGGAGGTCTACGACCCGTCCTGCCATCACTATGAGACCGACAAGCCGGAGTGGGTGGAGATCGAGCCTGGACACTTTGTTCTTGCAAATAAGGAAGAACAGGAAAAATATAAGGAGGTGCTGAACGCATAATGGAAATTCAAGTTAAGAACGCTCCAGTCATGGAGTACGACGCCATTGTGATCCCGTTTTCCAATGAAAAGACGCTGACAGCCCCTGTTCCTTCTGAGGTGAAGGAGCCGGTGGAGGCGGCGCTGGCAGCCGGAAAGCTGGGATGTACCTGTGGATTGACTTATGCGCTGAATCTATATATGGAAGGCCGGTTTGTAAAGGCCGTTCTGGTACAGCTGGGTGACGGCTCTGCCACCAACCGGGAGGTATTCCTGGCCATGGCTAAGGCATTCAAGAGCTGCAAGGAGGCAAAGGCGGCTGTTACCATGATCCTCCTGGACAATGCAAAGGAGATCACCGGGAACGCGGAGATCGCAAAGAAGATCTGTGAGCTGCCGTTCCTGGTTTCCTATCAGTTCAATGCATATAAGTCTGTGCCGGTGGTAAACGGGATGAAAACGGCTGTGATCGTTTCAGAGATGGAGGAGCTGGAAAAGATCGCCGCAGAGGCCAAAAACGTGGCGGAGAGCACCATGCTGGCACGGGATCTGATCAATCATCCGTCCATGTATATGACGCCGGAGAAGCTGGGCGCAGAGGCTAAAACGCTGGCCGCAGAGCTTGGCATCGACGTGACTGTATACGACAAGAACCAGATCGAAGAGATGAAGATGGGGGCGTTCCTCTCCGTTGCAAAGGGTGCGGTGGACGAGCCGAGAGTGATCGTGCTCCGGTATAACGGCGGCCAGCCGGGTGAAGCACCGGTGGCGCTGGTAGGCAAGGGCGTAATGTTCGATTCCGGCGGATACAGTTTAAAGTCCAAGATGGCCACCATGCACGACGACATGGGCGGCGCGGCTGCCGTGATCGGAGCCATCCGTGCCATTGCATTACAGAAGCTGCCGGTGAACGTGATCGCAGTGGTGGCAGCCTGTGAGAACCGGGTGTCCGGGGACGCTTACGTTCCGGGAGATATCTTATTCTCCATGAACGGAAAGACCATCGAGATGCTGAATGCCGACGCCGAGGGCCGTCTGACCCTGGCCGACGCCATCACCTACGCCATCCGCAAAGAAGGAGCCGGAGCCATCATTGACATCGCAACCCTGACTGGAGCGGCCAAGGGAGCCGTGGGCGGCCGCAGCGCCGCTGTATTGGCCAATGATGACGAGCTTTATGAGGAGGTCCTGGAGGCCTCCCGGATCTCATGTGAGAAGATCTGGCGGCTTCCGGCAGATAAGGAGCTGTTTACGGTGCTCCAGTCTGAGGTGGCAGATATTAAAAACAGCTGTCCGGGCAATACCATGGGAGGAGGAACTATCGTAGCCGGTCTCTTCCTTCAGGAATTTGTGGAGGATCACCCATGGGTCCATGTGGACATGGCCCCGGTGAACTGGGCGGCAGACGGCAACGCTTACTGCATCCACGGAGCCACCGGATACGGCGTGAGCCTTTTGTATGAGACAGTGAAGGTAATATCCAGATAAAAATCTTTTTTTGTGTTCTCACCTGGGGGACAGGGACGCTGCAAAATTGCGGCGCTCCTGTCCCCGGTTTATTTCTGTCCCATACGATATTTTCCCGAAAAAGACAGACGGATCCATTCTCTGCTTTGCTCCAGGACAGGCAGCCGCTGGCAGAGGAGAGGTTCTGTCCGGCTACGGCAAAGGGCGGGAGAACTGGGGCGGAGGTACTTGCCGGGACGTCCGGAAACTGGTAAAATGGGGACATGGACAGGAGGTAGAAATGTGAGAAAAGAAAAGCTTGTTTATCATGGAAGCAATGCGGTTGTACAGGAACCCAGAATTCTGGTCAATGGTTACAGCCTTAAAAACTCTGCATTTTGAGGGGAGTGAAGTTCTGTGACAAATATTTATTTCCCAGATGAGGAAATCAGCAGAAATGATATATTTTTTGTCTGTTACATGATTGAACGGGTTGCAAGAAGACTTCATCAGCGCAACCGCTATGTGGTGAATCAGATTGGCAGAAAGAGTCTGGAACATCTGGTCAGCGTGGCAAACGTCCTCCATGCAGAAAATCCCCTGGCAGTCGAAAAAGACTGGATAGAAACATACCAACTGTCGGAGGGGACATTTCATGTGGATCGGGTAGACCCGGAACTGGTAACAAAAATTCCTGGGCCTCTCCAAATGGGGAAAGTTTATGAGAGACTGATCCACGATACAAAGCAGCCGGGAGAATCCGAGGTAGACGGAATAATCCGGGTTTATAATCATGAGATTTGTGATGTGATCGATAATTATAACTGCAGTGCATATTATGAGCCGTCCTATGTAATTGCCAGGGCGTATTATGAGGGCGGTTTTTAACGGAGAAAACATTCCAGGGAGGAATAGATCATGGACATAAATCACGACACAAAAAAGCTTTTTATGTACGCCATACTCTGCCTGTCGCTGGCCGTGGGCTTAAGCAGCGGGGTATTTTCCAATTACTTTAAGGAGGTATTTGCCGTCGATTCGGTCCAGCGCGGGCTTTTAGAGATACCCAGGGAGACGCCTGGGATCCTGTGCGTGGTGATCCTGACGGCTCTTTCGGGGCTCGGAAACCTGTCCCTGATGGTCATGGCCTACGGCTTCTGTACCCTGGGACTGGCAGTTCTGGGTCTTTTATCGCCGTCATATTTTATCATGCAGATCTTTCTTTTTTCCTTTTCCCTGGGAGAGCATATGATGATGCCCCTGCGGGACAGCATTGCCATGGATCTGTCGGGAGAGGGGAAAACGGGGACTTTTTTAGGACAGCTTAAGGGAAAGATGACTCTGGCGTCCATGACTGCGTCGGCAGCTGTTTTCATTGGATACCGCACCGGGCTCTTCTGGTTTGGGGACGGCGTGATCCCGTCCTTTGTGGCGGGGCTTCTCTTTACTGCCGCCGGTCTCTTTTTTGCAGTCCGGCTCAGAAAAACAGCTCCGGAGCTCAATGTGCCCCGGGCCAGGAACACCGGCCGCCGGGATACCTTACATATCCGGAGGCGCTACATTCCCTATTATCTGATCACCGCCGTTTACGGCTGTCAGAAGCGGATGCGGATCGTATTTGCGCCCTGGCTCATTGTGGAGCTTTTAGCCATGGGAGCGGATACCCTGGCGCTTTTAGGCATGGCTGCCCATCTGATCGGGAGCCGCTTTTCCCCGGTCATCGGCCGGATGCTGGACCGCCTGGGAGTTTCCAGATCCCTGGCCATAGAAGGCGGATATTTTGCCGGAGCGTTTCTCTTTGCGGCCTTTGCAGCCTGGGGAGCGGCTTCCGGCCGGTTCGGGGACGGACCACTGGGAGCGGTCCTGGTTTTCCTGGCCTATATCCTGGTGATGCTGACGGATCATTTTAATACTGTCCATACGGTGATGATGAAGCAGCTGAGCCTGCGCCCGGAGGATGTGATGGGAAATCTGTCTCTGGGCTTAAGTGTGGATCATGTGCTGGCAGTGACGGTATCCGGCGGCTTCGGGGTGATCTGGAAGGTATGGGGTCCACAGTATGTGTTCTTACTGGCAGCCGCCTGCAGCGCGGTGCATCTGGCTGTGGCCGGATACCTGGAGAAGTCGGGGATCTTAAAGAAGAGATAAAAAATACGGCCCGCCTTATGGGCGGGCCATGGCCAGGGGCCGCAGCGTATTTCCTACGCCGCGGCCTCCGTTTCGTTCTGGGAAACACGGCGGCTGCGGAGCCGGTATGCCAGATGGCTCATCAGAGCCGCAGCAGCGGCTGCACCGGCCCAGCCCAGTCCCAGGGAATAAAGCGGGAACGTATGGCAGAGGTCGGAGAGGAAGCCCAGAGGCATGTGCATGTTGTAATCCAGGCAGTAAACGCAGCTTACGATACCGGTGACAGTGATGACAGCCGGGTACATATACGGATTTTTTCCCAGCTTTTCATCCAGGAGTCCCAGGATGATGAGGACGATGGATACCGGATAGATGGCGTTTAACACCGGTACGGAGATCCCAAGGATCGTATTTAAGCCCTGGTTGCAGACCACAAAGGAGAAGCCGGCGATCAGGTACACCCACTGCCTGTATTTCAGACGGTCAGTGAGGGAAGAGAAAAACTGGGAGATGGAGGTGATGAGCCCCACACAGGTGGTCAGGCAGGCCAGAGTGAAGATGGCGGCCAGAAGCACGGCACCCACGTCTCCGAACAGCTGTTTTACAATGAGGCGGAGCACCACAGCCCCGTTTTCCGGGATGGCATAAACGGCAGAGCTTTTCATTCCCATATAGGATAACATCAGGTAGACTGCGGAAAGGATGGCTCCGGCAGCCAGACCGGCGCGGGTGGTGTAATGGATCAGATCGTTCTTTTTCTCAACGCCCAGGGACCGCAGGGTGGTGGCGATCACAAGGCCGAAGTTTAAGGCTGCGATGGTGTCCATGGTCTGGTAGCCTTCCAGGAAGCCCTTGACCATGGGGTTCGCCTGGTAGTCCGCCTGGGCGGCGGCAACTCCGGCGTCGCCGCGGAGAACAAACTGGACAAACAGGAAAAGAAGAAGGAGCAGAAGGCTGGGAGTCAGGAATCTGCCGATCCTTTCCATCAGCTTGCTGGGGGTCAGGGCCAGCCATCCGGCGGTCAGGAAAAAGACCAGGGAGTACAGCAGCATAAATACAGGGAGGGGGGCTCCAGAGGGAAGATACGGAGCCACGGCCATCTCAAAGGGGACTGAGGCGGCACGGGGGATCCCAAGGCCTGGTCCGATGGAGAGGTAGATCAGGATCGTGAACACCACAGCAAAGCGGGCGTCTACCTTACGGGCCAGCTTATCCAGACCGTCAAATTTTGCCACAACGATGACGCCGAGGACTGGAAGAATCACGGCGGTGATCAGAAAGGCCGCGATGGCAAAGGGCATTTTTTCCCCGGCGTTCTGTCCCAGGAACGGCGGGAAGATCAGATTTCCGGCTCCGAAAAACAGGGAAAACAGCATAAAGCTCATCAGGACCATTTTTTTCTTACTCAGTTTCATAACATTTCCTCCTGGATACTCATTTCTGCCCATGGCGCGCTTTTCCATGAAACAAGAAAGAATTCTGCTCTTGCAGGATTCTCCGCCTGCGGCGGGTCGCATTTGCGACGAAATTCCATACCGCCGCAGTGCGATTCTGCACGAAGTGCTTTTTTATTTGATAGGAATTTCCTATCAAACAAAAAAAGCCGTCCTCATAAAGGACGACTTTAAAATCGTGGTACCACCTTAATTCTCAAGCACAGCTTGACTCTTATACCGCATCAGACAATGCGTATCACCGATAACGTGGCTTAACCCCGGCGCACCTACTTCGTTCAGATTGCTTCTCAGAGATGATTTCACCGTTCCGCTTCAATGACAGTTTCCACCAGCCACTGCCTCTCTGGAAGATCCACGGACGACTACTTGTTCTCGTCAGATGAATTTATCATGTTGACACCGAGTATAGCACAGCCAGATGGCTTTTTCAAGGGCTTTTCCAAAAATATTTCCGTTATTTTGCACAAAAAGCAACTGGATTACAAAGCGGTTTTCACAAAAACATCATAGATGGCCCGGATGGCGTTTTCAAAATCCTCATCCCGGATCCCGATGATCACGTTCATTTCACGGGAGCCCTGGTCGATCATCTTCACATTGATGCGGGCATGGGAGAGGGCTGCGAAGATCCTGGCGGCGACGCCCAGATTGGAGCGCATGCCCCGTCCTACTATGGCGATCAGCGCCAGATCGGATTCCAGATCGATGGAATCTGGATGGACTGCCCGGTGGATGCCGGAGATGATGGCCTGCTCCCGTTCCTGGAACTCGCTCTGATGGACGTATACGGTCATGGTATCGATCCCAGAGGGCAGGTGCTCAAAGGAGATATTGTTTTTTTCAAGGACCTCCAGGACCTTTCTCCCGAATCCGATCTCTGAGTTCATCATGGCCTTATCGATGACGATGGAGCAGAAGCCCTTCTTTCCGGCCACGCCGGTGATGGTGTAGGAGGGCTTTTTGCTGGTGCTCTCCACGATCATGGTCCCGGGATCCGAGGGGCGGTTGGTGTTTTTGATATTGATGGGGATCCCTTCCTTGCGCACCGGGAAGATGGCGTCCTCGTGGAGTACGTTGGCGCCCATGTAGGACAGCTCTCTGAGCTCCCGGTAGGTGATGGTCTCAATGGGGGCGGGATCCTCCACGATCCTGGGGTCGGCCACCAGGAAGCCGGAAACGTCGGTCCAGTTTTCATAAAGGTCGGCGTGGAGGGCGCGGGCCACCAGAGAGCCGGTCACATCGGAGCCGCCTCTGGAAAAGGTGGCGATGGAGCCGTCGGGCTTTGAGCCGTAAAAGCCGGGGATCACCGCCTGCTTCATGGAAGCAAGCCGGGCCTCCAGCTCGTCGTTGGTCTTTTCCGGTAAAAATACGCCGTTTTCATCAAAAAAGACCACGTCTGCGGCGTCCACAAAGGGGAAGCCCAGGTAATGGGACATGATGATGCCGTTTAAATATTCGCCCCGGGATGCAGCGTAGGCCCTTCCGGCTTTATTTTTAAAATTTTCTTCGATGGTGTCAAATTCAAAGTCCAGGTTAAGGTCCAGATCCAGGCCGTTTATGATATCGTCGAACCGCTTTTTGATCTGGTCCAGGATCCGCTTATAGCTCTGTCCCGCAGCGCAGGCCTCATAGCACTGATATAGGAGGTCTGTGACCTTTGTATCCTTTCCGTCCCGTTTCCCAGGGGCAGAGGGGACCACATAGCCTCTGGTCTTATCTGCATCGATGATGGCTTTTACTTTTTTGAACTGTCTGGCGCTGGCTAAAGAGCTGCCGCCGAATTTAACTACTTTTTTCATAATCGATTCTGTCTCCTGTATATGTCGGCTTAATGTATGATCTTGGGGGTGGGGAAGTATTCAAATAAAACCTTGGCCACCAGCTTGTCTTTGGAAATGTAGGGGTTTTTCCAGTATCTGGCATCTGCGGAAAAATTCCGGTTGTCTCCCATCATGAAATAGCAGTCCTCGGGGACCTCAAAGTGCATGGTCTCTCCCTGGTTCATCTCTTCCGCCAGATAAGGCTCCTCCAGAGGCGTTTCAGACCCGTTTAAATACACCTTATCATCGATGATGTCGATGACGTCTCCGGGAAGGCCGATGACCCGCTTCACATAATAAACGGTCTTGGCCCGTTTTCCCAGCTCATAGCCGCAGGCCGGGCAGACCGCCGGGTCCTCGCCCTCACCAATGGCCGTACATCTGGGGCACTGCCAGCCGAATACGAAAATGGCCACGTCCCCGCGTTCCGGATCGGCGAACTTATAGTGGAGCCTGGAGCCGATGACGCGGCTGTGGGCCATAATGGTGTTTTCCATGGAACCGGTGGGGACCTCGCTGTTGGCAATGACGAAGGTGGTCAGCACGAAGGCGATGACAGCTGCGGATACTAACACCTGGATCCAGCTTATGAGCTCCGCCTTCCAGCCGGTTTTTGGCTCCTTCTTTTTCCGGCTTTTGTTCTGGTCTAATTCTTTGTTTTCATTTTCCATATTGATCAACCTCGTGAATTCCTGATAATGCAGTGCACAAAAATGCAATATATTGAGTTTAGAATACTTTTTCAAGTTTCGCAAGGACTTTTAGAAAAACATAAGAAAAAAATATGCGGAGGAGGGTTATGGCTTGTATCGGGAACGGGAAAATGGTAGAATGAGGGTATCGGATTCACAGATATCTGGAAAGGGATTATGAAATATTCTGGAAACAGGGGGGCGTTTTATGGAAAAAATATTATATGATCAGATGGACTGGGCGGGGATCGAGGAGATCGTATATTCAGAGAGCAGCGATCCGGGAAGACTCCTGGGGGCCCATGTGGTAAAGGAAGGGCTTCTGATCCAGGCGTTTCTTCCGGGGGCAAGGACCGCGGCTGTGAAGCTTGGAAAAGAGAAATTTCCTATGGAGATGGCTGACGAAGCCGGCTGGTTTGCCGTGCTTTTTGAGGATAAAAGGGAGCTGGAGCCATACAGGCTCATAGCCGGATATGAGGACGGGACAGTGACCGAGACCGAGGACCCGTACAGCTTCCGGTTCCGCTCCAGGTTTAAGGACGAGGAGCTTAAAAAGCTGGAGGCTGGGATCTATTACGATTCCTATGAAAAGCTGGGAGCCCATCCGGTGTCTGAAAACGGGGTCAGGGGCGTTCATTTTGCAGTCTGGGCGCCCGGGGCCATGCGGGTCAGTGTGGTGGGAGACTTTAATATGTGGGACGGAAGACGCCACCAGATGATCCGTCTGGGCGGCTCCGGCGTCTATGAGCTTTTTATTCCTGGAGTAAAGCCGGGAGACCTTTATAAATATGAAGTCAAGACCAGGGCCGGAGAGCCCATGCTGAAGGCCGACCCTTACGCAAATTATGCGGAGCTGCGGCCCGATACGGCGTCAGTGGTCTGGGACCTGGGCCGTTATAAGTGGAGCGATAAGGAGTGGATGGACCGAAGAGCAAAGACCGATACGAAGACAGCGCCCATGTCGGTCTATGAGGTACATCTGGGCTCCTGGATGCGGAAGCCGGCGGAGCTGGATGAAAATGGAGAGGAAAAGAACGGCAGCCAGTTTTATAATTACCGGGAGACCGCAGAAAAGCTGGCTTCCTATGTGAAGGAAATGGGCTATACCCATGTGGAGCTTTTGCCGGTGATGGAGCACCCCCTGGATGCCTCCTGGGGCTACCAGGTAACCGGCTATTATGCCCCCACCAGCCGCTACGGGACCCCCGACGATTTTAAGGCCTTCATGGACCATATGCACAAAGAGGGGATCGGCGTGATCTTAGACTGGGTCCCGGCCCATTTCCCCAGGGACGCCCATGGCCTGGCCTCCTTTGACGGCACCTGCCTGTATGAGCACCTGGATCCGCGTCAGGGCTCCCATCCCCACTGGGGGACGCTGATCTACAATTACGGGAGACCCCAGGTGTCCAACTTCCTGATCTCCAACGCCCTGTTCTGGGCAAAGGAGTACCATGCCGACGGGATCCGTATGGATGCGGTGGCCTCCATGCTGTATCTGGATTACGGAAAGAACGCCGGAGAATGGGTGGCCAACATGTACGGCGGCCACGAAAATCTGGAGGCTGTGGAGTTCTTAAAGCATCTGAATTCTGTATTCCATAAAGAGGCAAAGGGAGCGGTCCTCATTGCAGAGGAATCCACGGCCTGGCCCCAGATCACGGGAAATGTGAAGGAAGGCAGCCTGGGCTTTGATTATAAGTGGAATATGGGCTGGATGAACGATTTCCTGGGATATATGCAGTGCGATCCCTATTTCCGGAACCAGCACTACGGAGAGCTGACCTTCAGTATGCTCTACGCATACAGCGAGAACTTCGTCCTGGTGTTCTCCCATGACGAGGTGGTCCACGGAAAAGGCTCCATGGCGGGAAAGATGCCGGGAGATACCCAGGAAAAGAAATTTGCAAACCTGCGGGCCGCTTACGGCTTTATGACAGGCCATCCGGGGAAAAAGCTTTTGTTCATGGGCCAGGAATTTGGACAGATGGACGAGTGGAATGAAAACCGGAGCCTGGAATGGGAGCTTTTGCAGTATCCGGTCCATAAGGAGATGCAGGAATATGTGAAGGCGTTGAACCATTTATATACGACCCAGCCGGCTCTTTACGAAATGGATTATGAGCCCGAGGGCTTCGAGTGGATCAACTGTACCTACAATGACGAAAACATCGCCATCTTCATCCGGAAGACGAAGCGGCCCGAGGACACCCTGCTCTTTGTCTGCAACTTTGTTCCCGTGGCTCATGAGAAATTCCGGGTGGGCGTGCCCTTTGCCGGAAAATATAAAGAGATCTTAAACAGTGATTCTGTAAAATTTGGCGGAACGGGTGCAACAAATCCCCGGGTCAAGGCGTCTAAAAAAGAGGAGTGGGATGCCAGGGAGCACTCGATCTCCATTACCCTGCCGCCTTTAGGCATCTGCGTGTTCCAGTGTACGCCGGTGAAGGAGGAGCCGAAGAAGGAGACGGGTAAAAAAGCCGCCGGGAAAAAGGAGACCGCCGGAGCAGCCAGGAAAAGGACTGCGGCAGCGAAAAAGCCGTCCCGGACTCCCGGACCGGTGGAGGCCGCCGGAAAGAAGGCAGCAGATGCTCTGGACAGGATCTCCCAGAAGGTGGGCGGCCTGATCAAAAAGACGGCCCAGTCCGGAGGGCAGCAGGAGAACAAAGAATCTGTGCATAAGGAGGAACGCTGATGCTGAAGATCCAGATCATGGACATGCTGCTTCCCTGGCTTCTTAAGACCGGCGGGAAGCTCCTGATCACCGTTTTGATCGCCGTCATTGGCTATAAGGTCATCCGCGCCATAAGAAAGGGCGTCGGAAGATCCATGGAGAAGGCTGGTCTGGAGGTCACACTGAGAAAGTTTCTGGATGCGCTTTTATATGCCGTGCTCATCGGGCTCCTGGTGTTCATGGTGGCCGAGGAGCTGGGGATCAAATCCTCCTCCCTGGTGACCATTGCCGGAGCCGTGACCCTGGCCATGAGCCTTTCCCTTCAGAATACCATGGCAAACTTTGCCGGAGGCGTTCTGGTGCTCTTTTTAAAGCCCTTCAAGGCAGGAGACTATATCGTCACCAAGGACGGGGAGGGGACCGTGGAGTCCATCGGACTGGTCTATACGACCCTTCTGACCATTGAAAACAAAAGGATCGTGATCCCCAACAGCAGTATCTCCAATTCTCCCATCACCAACAGCACGGGAGAGGAAAAAAAGAAGCTGGTCTTAAACATCGGCATCGGCTATTCTGCCGATCTGAAAAAGGCAAAAGAGATCCTCAGACGGCTGTTTGAGGAGCATCCGGCCATCCTTAAGGAGGACGGGATCCTGGTGGTGGTGGACAGCCTGGGTGAGAGCAGCGTAAATTTAAGCGTCCGGGGCTGGACCCTGACGGAGGAGTACTGGACCGCCAGATGGGAGCTGACGGAAGCGGTGAAGCTGGCCTTTGACGAGGAGGGGATCGAGATCCCGTACAATTACCTGAATGTTCATTTAACTGAGAAACAAAAACAGTCCGGCCAGGCCTGACAGCCGGGCGGAGATTCCAGGGGAGGGAACAGCTATGGTAAAAAAGGCGGCAGAATTTGCCAGGAAGGTACATGAAGGGAAGCTTCGGAAGGGCAGTATGGTCCCGTATATCGTCCATCCCTTTGAGGCGGCTGTGATCGTTTCCGGGATGACCGACGATCCGGAGGTCATCAGCGCCGCCCTTCTCCATGATGTGATCGAGGACGCCGGGATCTCCTATGAGGAGCTGAAAATGCAGTTCGGGTCCCGGGTAGCCGACCTGGTGCTGGCAGAAAGCGAGGACAAATCCAGGACCTGGAAGGAGCGGAAAAGCGCCACCATTGAAAAGCTCAGATCGGCAGGACGGGCGGAAAAGCTCATCTGCCTGGGAGACAAGCTGAGCAATCTAAGGAGCACTGCCGCGGACATGCTGCTCCGGGGCGACGGCGTCTGGCAGAAATTCCGGGTCACAGATAAAAATGAGCACGCATGGTATTACCGCGGCGTATTTGAACAGCTTGGGGAACTGAAGGAAGAACTGGCATATCAGGAATCTGTCTCCCTGCTCCACAGAATATTTGACCAGGAGGAAGAAAAAGACCAATGAGAAAACTGAAGAAATTTTTACTGGGAGCCGCCGCCCTGTTCCTGGGCGTGACCGGAACGGCGGCCGCCTCCTTTCCAGCCTATGCGGACGGAGCCATGGGGGCCGTTTACAGGGCCCATATCCATGGCCGCGGCTGGACAGATATGGCAAAGGATAATACATATGTAAACGGCCCGAAGGATACGTATGTGACGGCAGTCGCCGCCTCCCTGGAGAACCAGCCCGAGGGCATGACCGGCACCATTGCCTACCAGGTGAACTTAAGCGGCTCCGGCTGGATGGACTGGCAGGAGAACCTTGGAGAGGCCGGGGCCACAGACACCGACAAGCCCCTGGAGGCAGTGCGGATGCAGCTCACAGGCCAGCTTTCCGAAAATTATGACCTTTACTATTCCGTCCTTCAGAATGGAGCCTGGACGGGCCTTGTAAGAAACGGAGAGACCGCCGGCGTGGAGGGCCAGGGACTCCGGGTGGACGGTATCCGCCTTGCAGTGACCGGAAAGGACGCAGGACTGCCGCCGGAGGGGACCCATATGGGCCGGTATATCGACCCATCGAAGCCCATGGTGGCCCTGACCTTTGACGACGGGCCCTCGGCCCATACGGCCAGGATCTTAGACTGCCTGGAGGCCAACGATGCCAGAGCTACCTTTTATATGGTGGGAAACCGTATGGGAACCTACCAGTCCACAGTAAAGCGCATGGTGGATATGGGCTGCGAGCCGGGCAGCCACACCTGGGACCACACCTATATCACGAAGCTGTCCCAGGAGGGGCTGTTTGCCAATCTGAACCGGCTGGACGACACGCTCCAGTCCATTGCCGGAGTGCGTACCGTGACCATGCGCCCGCCGGGAGGCTTTGTAAGCGACAATGCAAAGCAGAATTTGGCAAAGAAGGGCGTTCCCGCCATCCTCTGGTCCATCGACACCCTGGACTGGAAGACGAAAAACGCCCAGAATACCATCAACGTGGTATTAAGCAGCGTAAAGGATGGTGACATCATCCTGATGCACGATCTCTACGGTACATCCGCTGACGCAGCGGTGGTCTTGATCCCTGAGCTTAAAAAGCGGGGCTACCAGTTGGTGACGGTCAGTGAAATGGCATCGTTACGCGGCGGCATGACGCCGGGACAGGTATATCACAGCTTCCGTCCATAGGAAAAAGAATGGGAGCATGAGAGACCGCAGACGGTCCGCTTATGACGGGAGCTGCCAGGATCCGTTCCGGCAGCTCTGCCTTAAGGGCGGCCTGGTCTGCGGCCTTTTTATATAGGGAACCGGCAGAGCCCAGTCCCAGGAGCAGCAATAGAAGCCAGAAGACGGCGTGCTCGGGCAGTCGTTTCAAAAAAATCCCCCCATATCCAGGTCTGATAGTACAGGATATGCGGGGGATCTTTCTTTTATGCGGACAGCGGGCCTGCCGCTACCACACGGCCACAGTGCCGTCGGTCCTGGGCTCGGTGGCTCCGCAGAGGGTGCCGTCGTCGTCTCTTAAGATGATCTGGCCGCGGCCGAATTCCAGGCTGTTGACCGGGATGGTGATGTCATGGCCGGTACGGGTCAGCTTGTCAGCCATCTCGCTGTTATAAAGGCGCTCCAGGGAGATCTTCTTTTCTCCAGTCCACATCCATCTGGGGGCGTCCAGGGCCTCCTGGGGATTCATATGGAAGTCGATCATATTGGTCAGCACCTGCACATGGCCCTGGGGCTGCATAAAGCCGCCCATGACGCCGAAGGGGCCCACGGCCTTTCCGTCCTTGGAGAGGAAGCCGGGGATGATGGTGTGGTACGGCTTTTTGCCGGGAGCCACACAGTTTTCCATGGTCTCGTCCATGGTGAAGTTATTGCCCCGGTTGTGGAAGACGATGCCTGTGCCCGGAAGGACGGTTCCGGAGCCAAAGCCGCAGTAGATGGACTGTATGTAGCTGATCATGTTGCCGTCGCCGTCGGCTGCATTTAAGTAGACCGTATCGCCGCAGTAGGGAGTTCCGGGCTTGGGCTCCAGGGCGGTGCTCCCGATGAGGGCCCGGCGTTTTGCCGCATAGTCCCTGGATAAGAGCTGCTCCACCGTGGGCTTCATGGCTCTGGGATCGGCCACATACCGTTTTCCGTCAGTGAAGGCAAGCTTTAAGGCCTCCATGATCTTATGGGCCGTTTCCGGATCGTCGTGGCCTGCGGAAAGGTCCATGCCCTCCAGGATATTTAAGGCCATGAGGACAACGATGCCGTGGCCGTTGGGCGGGATCTCCCAGACGTCATAGCCTCTGTAATTGGTGGTGATGGGCTCCACCCACTGGGCCTTGTAGGCGGCCAGGTCCTCTTTTCTCAGATAGCCGCCGGTCTTTCTGGAATAGCTGTCGATGGCGTCGGCAATGGCTCCCCGGTAGAAGGATTCGCAGTTGGTCTTTCCAAGCTCCTCCAGAGTTTCGGCCATGCCCTTATACTTAAAGATCTCACCGGCTCTGGGAGCGCGGCCGTCGATGGTGAAATCCGCTGCCCAGGCCTCGTAAAATTCTGGGGATAGCTCCTTTTTAAAGGACTCGGCCAGACGGTTCCAGAGTGCGGATACCACGGGAGATACAGGGAAGCCGTCCCGGGCATAGGAGGCGGCAGGCTCCAGGATCTGGGAGAGGGACAGCTTTCCAAAGCGTTTGTTGATCTCCGCCCAGCCGGAGGTGACGCCGGGGACTGTAACGGCTCCCCAGCCGTATTTGGGCATTTCTGTGTATCCGGCCTGTTTTAAGGTATCCACGCTTAAAAGAGCGGGAGCCGGGCCGCTGGCGTTTAAGCCGTAAAGCTTTCCTTCGTGCCAGATCAGGGCAAAGCCGTCGCCGCCCATATTGCAGGACATGGGCTCCACCACAGCCAGACAGGCGGCTGCGGCCAGGGCTGCGTCAAAGGCGTTTCCGCCTTTTTTGATCATATCCAGGCCTGCCTGGGCAGCCAGGGGCTGGGAGGCGCAGACCATTCCCCGGCGGCCGTAGACAAGACGGCGGCGGGACGGATAGCGGTACTGGAGCGGGTCAAAATGAAGATCCATGAAATTTCCTCGCTTTCTTAATTTAAATAATCTCTTACAAACTGTACCAGCACGGCGGTTCCGGCGGCGATACAGTCTTCGTCAAATGTATTTTTGGAATTGTGGATCCCGTGTCTGGTATTGGGATCACTGTTTCCCGAGCCTAAGCGGAACTGGGCGCCGGGAGCATATTCCGGGAACAGGCAGGAGAAGTCCTCGGAGCCCAGGGAGGGGCTGTCGAAGGTGAAGATCCGGTCTGCACCGATGGTCTTTTCTGCGGCCGCTGCCACCAGATCGACGACAGTATCGTCGTTGACCAGAGGCGGCATACCGTCGCCCCAGGTGATCTCGCCCTTTCCGCGGAGGGTCTCCGCTCCCAGGGTCACGATCCGTTCCACGGACTGCTTCATGGACTCCCGAAGCTCCGGCGTCAGGGTCCGGAGGGTTCCCTGCATTTCCACAAAATCCGGTACGATATTGGCCGCCTTGCCGCCCTGGATGTTTCCGATGGTGAGGACGGCGGAGGAGATGGGATGGTTTTCCCTGGAAACGATGGTCTGGAGCTGGGTCAGCACATAGGCGCTGATCATTACCGGATCCACGAAATTTTCCGGGTGAGCCCCGTGGCCGCCTTTTCCGCTGATCTTAATATGGAAGAAATCGTTGGAGGCGCATCCAGGCCCTTTCTTTAAGGCAATGGTCCCGGCGTCGTATTCCGGAGACACGTGGAGGCCGATGAACACATCGGGCTTTGCAGCCCTTGTAAAACCACAGTCGATGAACTGCTTTGCACCGCAGCCCTTTTCCTCGGCCGGCTGGAAAAGGAACATGACGGTTCCAGAAAGCTCGTCCCGGATCTGGGAAAGGACCCGCGCACAGTATAAAAGCACAGTAGTGTGGATATCATGACCACAGGAATGGCAGACATTGGGAATTTCGGATGCAAATGGGAGCTCTGTCAGCTCCGGCATGGGCAGGGCGTCGATATCCTCCCGGATGGCCACGGTCTTTCCGGGGTTTTTGCCGCGGAGGATGCCGAGCACTCCGGTCTTTAAGCCGATCTCGGCGATCTCAATGCCGTATTCCGTCAGCTTTTCCCGGATCAGCTTCGTGGTTTCAAATTCTTCATTGCTGAGCTCCGGATGCTGGTGGATATGACGGCGGATGGCGGTCATTTCTTCATTCAATGGCAGGACCAGTTTCATGGTTTCCATAGGAGTTCCTCCTGTTTCGTTTGAATTTTCCAACATGTTTTTATTTTAAAACAGAATGAGGGAAAATACAATCCAAATTGTATGAAACATGGGGGAGCCGTCCCGGGGCCAGAAACCTGTTGCAATTTGCGACAAAAAATTTTATAATAAAATTTAATATTATCATGGGCATGATGTGGATACGGGGAATTGGGAGATCCTGGAGGCCCGGGTGAGGGAAGGTGTGAGCGTATGGAAGAAAAACTGAAAAGCATAGAAGTGGAACTGGAGGCCCCGGCAGATTTTACCAGCCCCGACGTGCTGTATGAGGATCTGGTAAAGAGCATACGGAAATATCATCCGTCTGACGATCTGGGCATGGTGGAAAAGGCGTATCAGATCGCCCGGGATGCCCACAAGGACCAGAAGAGAAAATCCGGGGAGCCATATATCATCCATCCCCTCTGCGTGGCGATCATCCTGGCGGACCTGGAGCTGGATAAGGAATCCATCATCGCCGGTATCCTCCATGACGTGGTGGAGGATACGGTTCTGACCGAGGAGGAGCTGGCGGCGGTCTTCGGAAAAGAGGTGGCCCTGCTGGTGGACGGCGTCACAAAGCTGACCCAGCTGTCCTGGTCTGCCGATAAGGTGGAGATGCAGGCGGAGAACTTAAGAAAGATGTTCCTGGCCATGGCCAAGGATATCCGGGTCATCCTCATCAAGCTGGCGGACCGCCTCCACAACATGCGGACACTTCAGTACATGAAGCCGGAGAAACAGAAGGAAAAGGCCAGGGAGACCATCGAGATCTACGCGCCTCTGGCGGACCGTCTTGGTATTTCCAAAATAAAGATCGAGCTGGACGACCTGGCGCTGAAATACCTGGAGCCGGACGTTTATAATGATCTCCAGGAAAAGATATCCCTGACCAGCGAGGCCAGGCAGAATTTCATTGACGAGATCATCCAGGAGATCAGCACCCACATGAAGCATGCGGAGATCGAATGTGAGGTCAGCGGCCGGGTGAAGCACTTCTTTAGTATTTATAAGAAGATGGTGAACCAGAACAAGACCCTGGACCAGATCTATGATATTTTTGCAGTGCGGATCATTGTGGATACGGTGAAGGACTGCTATGCGGCCCTGGGTGTGATCCATGAAATGTATAAGCCCATCCCGGGCCGGTTCAAGGACTATATCGCCATGCCAAAGCCCAATATGTACCAGTCCCTGCATACGACCCTGATCGGGAACAACGGCCAGCCCTTTGAGATCCAGATCCGGACCTTCGAGATGCACCGGACGGCAGAGTACGGAATCGCGGCCCACTGGAAGTATAAGGAAAGCGGCAGCGGCCACATTGCAGCCGGAGACGAGGCCAAGAAGTTAAGCTGGCTGAGACAGATCCTGGAGTGGCAGCAGGATATGTCGGACAACAAAGAATTCCTAAGCATGCTAAAGAGCGATTTGGACATGTTCTCCGACAACGTTTACTGCTTTACGCCCAACGGCGATGTGAAGGCCCTGCCCAGCGGCTCCACGGCCATTGATTTTGCCTACGCCATCCACACGGCTGTGGGAAATAAGATGGTGGGCGCCCGGGTCAACGGGAAGCTGGTGAACATCAACTATGTGATCCAGAACGGAGACCGGATCGAGATCATGACCTCCCAGAATTCCAAAGGCCCCAGCAGGGACTGGTTAAACCAGGTCAAGAGCAGCCAGGCGAAGAATAAGATCAATTCCTGGTTCAAGCAGGAGCGGAAGGCCGATAACATCGTCAAGGGCCGGGAGCTGATCGACCGGTACTGTAAGGCCAAGGGGATCAACTTTGCCGATATCAGCAAGCCCGAATATATGGATAAGGTCTTAAAGCGCTATGCCTTCCAGGACTGGGATTCGGTACTGGCCTCTGTGGGCCACGGCGGCTTAAAAGAGGGCCAGGTCATCAATAAGATGGTGGAGGAACGGGAGAAAAAGCTGAAGCGGGAAGTGACCGACGCGACGATCCTGGACACCATTGGAGACAACAACCGGGCGGCTGTGGTGCCCATGCGCGGAAAGAGCAAAAGCGGCATCGTGGTCAAGGGGATCCATGATCTGGCAGTGCGCTTCTCCAAATGCTGCAACCCGGTGCCGGGAGACGAGATCGTGGGCTTCGTGACCAGAGGCCGTGGCGTTACCATCCACCGGACCGACTGCATCAATGTGCTGAACCTGCCGGAAATGGAGAGGAACCGGCTGATCGACGCCGAATGGCAGGCGGAAGAGGATGAGAAGGGAACGGCCACCTATGCCACTGAGATCTCCATTTATGCCAATAACCGGATTGGTATGTATGTGGATATTGCCAGGATCTTCACAGAGCGGGAGATCGATGTGACCAATATGAACGCCCGGACCAATAAGCAGGGCAAGGCCACCATCACCATGTCCTTTGATATCCACGGAACAGAAGAATTAAATACTCTCATGGCCAAGATCCGCCAGATCGACGGGGTCTTAGACATCGAGAGGACCACAGGCTGATAAAAATACGGGGAGTCTGCCACGCCAAACGGCCGGCGGACTCCATCATCTTTGAAAGGGAAAGAAAACAATGAGCGGAATTTGCGTAAAGAATCTGACAGTGGGAATGGTAGAGACCAACTGCTGCCTGGTCTATAATGAGGAGACAAAACGGGCGGTGATCGTGGATCCGGGCGATGCAGCAGATGTGATCCGGGAGGAATGCCGGAAGCTGGAGCTTTCGCCGGAGCTGATCCTTCTGACCCACGGCCATTTTGACCACATTATGGCGGCAGAGGAGCTTAAGAAGGAATGGGGAATTAAGATCTGTGCCTGTGAAAAGGAGCTGGAGGTCTTAAGAGACAGCAAAAAGAACCTGATGATGGATTATTACAGAAAGGATTACACGCTGGAGCCGGATCTGACGGTCTGTGACGGAGAGACCTTTGAGGCCGCGGGCGTGACCTGGAAGGTGATCGAGACCCCTGGCCATACCATCGGCTCCTGCTGCTACTATATCGAGTCTGAGGATCTTCTGTTTGCGGGCGACACCCTGTTCCGCACCTCCTACGGCCGGGTGGATCTTCCCACAGGAGACGCCATGTCCATGCTGGCCTCGGTGAAGAAGCTTTTAACGCTTCCGGAGACGGTGAAGGTATATCCGGGCCATATGGGCGTTACCTCCATTGAATATGAAAAGAAGCACAATCCCCTGGCGAGGTACTAGAAATGATCGGAATTTTACTGAATGATGCTTCCTATGAGCAGGACATCCGGGAGCTTTTAATGGCGTTCTATCCAGGAGAGGGCTTTGCCCATGAAAGGACCGGGGGCGTGGACTTTTATGTGGAAGGAACGTATGAGCCGGAGTCCGGCACATTTTCCCTGGATATCCTGGAAAATGAAGAGAAAAAGGCGGGAGCGGCATTTCCCGTCTCTTATGAGAACCGTCTGGAAGCCAAGACCGCCATCAAACGGGAGCTTTACGGCCTTCTTTCTGCCCGTACCGGAAAGACTCTTCCATGGGGGACCCTTACCGGGATCCGTCCCACAAAGATCGCCTTAAGCCGGCTGGACCAGGGCGTTCCGGAGGAAGAGATCCGGGAATTCATGGAAAAGACCTATCTGACCAGCAGAGAGAAGATCGATCTGAGCCTGGATATCGCGGAGCGGGAAAAGGAGCTCCTAAGCCATATCGACTACGAAAACGGATACAGCCTGTATGTGGGGATCCCGTTCTGTCCCACCACCTGCCTGTACTGCTCCTTTACCTCCTACCCCATCGGGGCCTGGGAAAAGAAAATGGACCAGTACCTGGCCGCTCTTTTTAAGGAGCTGGATTATGTGGCGGAGACTATGAAGGGACGCACCCTGGATACAGTCTACTTCGGGGGAGGAACGCCAACGGCCTTAAAGGCAGAGGAGCTGGATGCCATCCTCACCCGGATCGGGGAGCGGTTCGATCTTTCTTCTGTGAAGGAGTTTACAGTGGAGGCCGGACGGCCCGACAGCATCACTGAGGATAAGCTGAAGACCCTGCGGGCTCACGGGATCTCCAGGATCTCCATCAATCCCCAGACCATGAAGCAGTTCACCCTGGATCTCATTGGCCGCCGCCACACGGTGGAGATGGTGAAGGAAAAATACCGTCTGGCGAGAAGGCTGGGCTTTGATAACATCAACATGGATCTGATCATCGGCCTGCCGGAGGAGGATATAAACGACGTGCGGGCCACTATGGAAGAAATAAAGGAGCTGGCCCCCGACAGCGTTACGGTCCATTCCCTGGCCATCAAGCGGGCTGCCAGGCTCAATATCTTTAAGGAGCGGTATGCGGACTTAAAGATCGAGAACACCCAGGAAATGATCGATCTGACGGCAGAGTACGCCAGATCCATGGGCCTGGTACCCTATTATCTGTACCGCCAGAAAAACATGGCCGGCAATTTTGAAAATGTGGGCTACGCGGCCCCGGATAAGGCGTGTATCTACAACATCCTCATCATGGAGGAAAAACAGACCATAGTCGCCTGCGGGGCCGGGACCACGACGAAGGTGGTATTCCCTGCGGAAAACCGTCTGGAGCGGGTGGAGAACGTCAAAGATGTGGATCAGTATATCGCCCGCATCGACGAGATGATCGGAAGAAAAGAAAAGATGCTTGAAAAACTGGATGGGCTGTCGTAAACTTACCATCAGACATAAAATATGGAGGAACGAGTATGGCGTTAAAGAAAAAGCCGGTGACCGGCATGAAGGATATCCTGCCCCAGGAAATGCAGATCCGCGATTATGTTCTGAACCAGATCAAGGAAACGTACCGCGGCTTCGGATTCTCTTCCATTGAGACTCCCTGTGTGGAGCACATCGAAAACCTGTTAAGCAAGCAGGGGGGAGACAATGAAAAGTTGATCTTTAAGGTATTAAAGAGGGGCGAGAAATTAAACTTAGAGGCAGCAGAAACAGAAAATGACCTGGCAGACAGCGGCCTGCGCTACGATCTGACGCTCCCGCTGTCCAGATACTATTCCAACAACGCGGCCAATCTGCCGTCGCCCTTTAAGGCGCTCCAGATCGGAAGCGTATGGAGGGCAGACCGCCCCCAGAAGGGCCGTTACCGCCAGTTTGTCCAGTGTGACATCGACATCTTCGGCGATGCCACCAGCCAGGCGGAGATCGAGCTGGTGCTGGCGACCACCACAGCCTTAAAAAAGATCTGTCCCAACAACCAGTTTGAGGTCCGCATCAACGACCGGAAGATCCTGCGGGCCATGGCCGTTTACAGCGGCTTCCCGGAGGAGGACATTGAAAAAGTGTTCATCACCGTGGACAAGATGGACAAGATCGGCGTGGACGGCGTGAGAGCGGAGCTGGTAGAAAACGGATATTCCGAAGAAACGGCGGATAAATATCTGGAACTCATGGGACAGGTGACAAATGACGCCGATGGAGTCCGCCGTATGGGAGAGATCCTTTCGGGCGTACTGGAGGACGGTGCAGCTGAAAATCTGGCGGAGATCATGGATACGGTCATGAGCGTGTCCGGCGGAGGCTTCGGACTGAAATTCGATCCCACCCTGGTCCGCGGCATGGGCTATTACACCGGCACGATCTTTGAGGTGGCCATGGAGGGCTTTGGCGGCTCTGTGGCCGGCGGCGGAAGATATGATAAGATGGTGGGAAGATTCACAGGCATGGATACACCGGCCTGCGGCTTTTCCATCGGCTTTGAGCGGATCGTGGGGATCCTCATGGACGCCGGCTTTGTTGTTCCGGAAAAGAATGCCAGAGAGGCCTGGATGTATGAAAAGGGCATGGGAATGGAGCGCCTTTCTGAGATCCTCAAGGAGGCCATGGCTGCCCGGGCAGAGGGAAAGACGGTCCTGGTGACCCAGATGAATAAAAATAAGAAGTTCCAGAAGGAGCAGCTGGGAAAAGAAGGCTATACGGAGTTTAAGGAATTCTATAAAGAGGAGTTAAAGCGTTAAGCAGGAGGAGAATATCATGGCAGAATCAATGGCAGGCTTAAAGCGTTCCTGCCGCTGTACGGAGGTTACAGAGGCAAACGTGGGCCAGGAGCTGACCCTTATGGGCTGGGTCCAGAAGAGCAGAAATAAAGGCGGCATCATCTTTACAGATCTGAGAGACCGCACCGGGATCATCCAGATCATTTTTGAGGAAAGCGACTGCGGAGCCGAGAGCTTTGCAAAGGCAGAGCGCTTAAGAAGTGAGTTTACCATCGCGGTGACCGGCGTGGTGGAAAAGCGTTCCGGCGCGGCCAACGAAAACTTAAAGACCGGTTCCATTGAGGTACGGGCAAGATCCCTGCGGATCCTTTCCGAATCCGAGGTTCCGCCGTTCCCCATTGAGGAAAACAGTAAGACAAGGGAAGAGGTGCGCTTAAAATACCGGTATCTGGACCTGCGCCGTCCGGATCTCCAGAGAAACATCCTGGTCAGAAGCCGTGTGGCTACCATGGTGCGCCAGTTTTTAGCAGATGAGGGATTTTTAGAGATCGAGACCCCCACCTTAATTAAGAGCACGCCGGAGGGAGCCAGGGACTATCTGGTGCCCAGCCGTGTGCATCCGGGGAACTTTTATGCCCTTCCCCAGTCTCCGCAGCTCTTAAAGCAGCTTTTAATGTGCTCTGGATTTGACCGTTATTTCCAGCTGGCCCGCTGCTACCGGGACGAGGATCTCAGGGCTGACCGCCAGCCGGAGTTTACCCAGATCGACATGGAGCTGTCCTTTGTGGATGTGGAGGACGTGCTGGATGTAAACGAGAGGCTTTTAAAGAAGATCTTCAAGGAGATCTGTGATTTTGATGTGCAGCTTCCCATCCAGAGAATGACCTGGAGAGAGGCCATGGACCGCTTCGGCTCAGATAAGCCGGATCTGCGGTTTGGAATGGAGCTTAAAAATGTGTCCGACGTGGTAAAGGACTGTGAATTTGTGGTGTTTAAGAGCGCCCTGGAAAACGGCGGTTCTGTCCGCGGCATCAACGCAGACGGCCAGGCCGGCATGCCCAGAAAGAAGATCGACGCTCTGGTGGAATACGCCAAGGGCTTTGGGGCCAGGGGACTGGCCTACCTGGCCATCCATGAGGACGGCTCCTATAAGTGCTCCTTCGGAAAGTTCATGAAGGAGGAGGAGCTGGACGCCCTGGTAAAGGCCATGGACGGAAAGCCGGGAGACCTGTTATTCTTTGCCGCCGACAAGGATAAGGTGGTATTCGACGTTCTCGGAAACCTCCGTCTGGAGCTGGCAAGACAGCTGGATCTTCTTAAGAAGGATGACTTTAAGTTCCTGTGGGTGACTGAGTTCCCGCTTTTAGAGTACTCAGAGGAAGAGGACCGGTATGTGGCCATGCACCATCCGTTCACCATGCCCATGGAGGAGGATATCCCCCTTCTGGACAGCGATCCGGGCGCAGTGCGTGCAAAAGCATACGATATCGTGTTAAACGGAACAGAGCTGGGCGGCGGTTCTGTGCGTATCCATCAGGGAGATATCCAGGAGAAGATGTTTGAGGTCCTGGGCTTTACGCCGGAGCGGGCCAACGAGCAGTTCGGCTTCCTTCTGGATGCCTTTAAATATGGCGTTCCGCCCCATGCCGGCCTGGCCTACGGCCTGGACCGTGTGATCATGCTGATGGTGGGAGCCGACAGCATCCGCGACGTGATCGCTTTCCCGAAGGTAAAGGATGCCTCCTGTCTGATGATGGAGGCTCCGTCAGAGGTGGATGTGAAGCAGCTGGAGGAGCTTCATATCGCTGTGGTTCCGGAGGAGAAGGAACAGGAATAAAGAAGAATAAAGAGGGCATCGGCAGTCGCCGGTGCCCTCTTATTTGGTTAGTGGGAAGAAATAGCTGTCCTGCCGCACTTTCGGATGGAAGGTCAGAAGGAGCGGAAAAGAAAATACAGGATCATCAAAACGAATACGATCTTTACACTGTTATATATAAGCGTACTATGTTTAGAATTGCGGACCTTTTCCAGCACATATATCTGGATGGATATCATGAGGAAATAGCGTATCACATCCAGAACGGTCGGAAGGATGGAGAGGGGGAAAACAGGATACCGGGGTCTTGTGTGAATAGAGGAAATAATCCCCAGGGCCAGGGCCGCTATAAAAGCTTTTTTATATTTTGGCTGCATTGAAAACTCCTATTACTGCAATTCGCTGTTTACAAGGTTATCTGGTAAAAAGGACCATTCTCCCGTCCATCCAGCCCAGTATTGAGATCCGCTATATCCACTTACGGCCACAATTTATCACTTTGATGTATTCGTACCTTTATAGTTTTTTATAAGAATCAATAAAAACGGTTTATATGAATGCAACAGGAGAAAAAGATTATCTAATATATATAATACGTTGAAATATAAAGAAAATCAATGGATTAAAGCGATAAATTCAAAAAACTTTCTGAGAGAACCCCGCTTATTCTAAAGCGGCCCCTGGCTTTGTGAAACTTTAGTGAAGTGATGGTATTTTACCGCCTGTTCTGTTAGAATACAGGTAGAAAAGAAACGAGCAAGGAAGGTGGAAAAATGGATGCTGTGAAGGTACTGATGGTGGACGACGAGGCCAGGATGCGGAAGCTGGTAAAGGATTTTCTGGCCATCAAGGGATATAAGGTGATCGAAGCAGAGGACGGGGAGCAGGCGGTGGATATCTTTTTTAAAGAAAAGGATATCGGTCTGGTGATCCTGGACGTGATGATGCCGAAAATGGACGGCTGGGAGGTATGCCGGACCCTCCGCCGCTATTCCCAGGTGCCGATCATCATGCTGACGGCCCGGTCCGAGGAACGGGACGAGCTTCTGGGGTTTGAACTGGGAGTGGACGAGTATATTTCCAAGCCCTTCAGTCCAAAGATCCTGGTGGCCCGCATAGAGGCCATTTTAAGGCGGGGAAATGCCGGAACGGGAGAGATCCTGGAGGCAGCCGGGATCCGGGTGGATAAAGACGCCCACGAGGCCAGTGTGGACGGCCAGCCGGTGGATCTGAGCAATAAGGAATTTGAGCTTCTGACGTATTTTATGGAAAACCAGGGGATGGCCCTGTCCAGGGAAAAGATCCTGAACAACGTGTGGAATTACGATTATTTCGGCGACGCCAGGACCATCGACACCCATGTAAAGAAGCTCCGCAGCAAGTTAGGAGAAAAGGGCGAGCTCATAAAGACCATCTGGGGCATGGGCTATAAGTTTGAGGTGAACGCATAATGAAATCCATACGGACGCGGATGACGGTGATCTTTGTGGGCCTTATGATGGCCATGATCGCCGTGATCTGGGGGATCAACAAATGGTATCTGGAAAAATACTATATAACTGAGAAGGTGGAGTCCATTGAAGCGGCCTACGATGCGTTCAACTGGCAGCTGGAGTCCAACGCAGAGCGGGGCATCTCCATCCAGGAGGCCATGAAGCGGGAGCAGGATGCAGACGGAAACATAAAGGAAGGAAATCTCCAGAAGCTGTTCCGGGATTTCAGCGACAAGGCCAATGTTTCCATGCTGATGATCGACAACAGCGCCGATTCGTCGGCAGTCTATTCCACGGCCAGGGACGCGAAATTTTTAAGGGACCGGATGGAGCGGTATATTTTTGGAAAAAACCATATGGACGTAAAGGTGCTGGAGGAGAATGAAGCCTATACGCTCCAGGTCACCTTCGACCCGTGGAGAGACGGCAGCTATCTGGAAAGCTGGGGCTTTTTTTCGGATAACAGCACAGCTTTTATTATGAGCACCCCTCTTTCCAGCATCAGCGAGAGTACCATGCTCTCCAACCGGTTTCTGGCTTATGTGGGCATCTTTGCCGTACTGATCGGCGGGATCGTGGTCTATTTTGTGGCAGGACGGCTTACGGTCCCCATTAATCAGCTTTCCAGGCTTTCGGAAAAAATGTCCCAGCTGGATTTTGACGCCAGATATGAACCGGAGAAGAGGGAGTATACAGAGATCGGGGTCCTGGGAAAGAACATGAATACGCTGTCCAGGCGCCTCAGGGAGACCATCGGTGAGCTGAAATCTGTCAATAACCAGCTTCAGAAGGATATTGAGGAGAAGACACGGATCGACGAGATGCGAAAGGAATTCATTGCCAACGTATCCCATGAGCTGAAAACGCCCATTGCTTTGATCCAGGGCTACGCAGAGGGCCTCCAGGAAGGCATGGGCGAGGATAAGGAGAGCCGGGATTATTACTGTGACGTGATCGTGGATGAGGCCGGAAAGATGAATAAGATGGTAAAACAGCTTTTGACCCTGTCATCTCTGGAAAGCGGCAGCGACCGGACGGTCATGGAACGGTTCGATCTGACTGAGCTGATCCAGGGAGTCATCAATTCAGCGAGGATCATGGTCCAGCAGGCGGAAGCAGAGGTGAAGTTTGAATGCAGCGGCCCGGTGTGGGTCTGGGCAGATGAATTTAAGATCGAAGAAGTGGTGACCAACTATCTGAGCAATGCCATCCATCACGCCGGAGGGGAGAAAAAAATCGTGATCCGCATTACGAGAGATGGAGATAAGGTCCGGGTATCTGTATTTAACACGGGAACGCCGATCCCCGAGGAGGCGCTTCCCAACCTGTGGATGAAGTTCTATAAGGTGGATAAAGCGAGGACCAGAGAATACGGCGGGACCGGCATCGGTCTTTCCATTGTGAAGGCCATCATGGATGCCCATCATGAATCCTGCGGCGTGGAAAACTGGGAAAACGGAGTGGAATTCTGGTTTACATTGGACGGCAGCAGCCAGTAAAAAGTACAGGCGGCATATCTTGTGTTCTGCACAGGATGTGCCGCCTTATCTTGTATATATAAAAGGAACAGAAAAAAGAAACGTGAAAAACGCAAAAAAAATGAAAAAAGATGTTGACATTTGGCAGAACATCTGGTATTCTAATACCCGTCCCAAGCGACCGGGACAGACTTCTGAAAGAAACCCAAGGGTTTCGGAAAGAAATCAAAAAGAAATTTAAAAAAGTTCTTGACAAACAGAACACAGCATGATATACTATCTAAGCTGTCGCTGAGAAAGACAAGAACAGCACAGAACCTTGAAAACTGAACAGTATGTAAAACCCTGAAAATTCTTATAAAATGGCCAAAAGGTTTCGGCCATGAATGAGAACATTCAGAACAAAAACCTAAACAACAGTAGAACGGTTTAAAGATTAGCCAAGCGAATTTTTGAACTGGACAAACACTTGAACATGAGAGTTTGATCCTGGCTCAGGATGAACGCTGGCGGCGTGCCTAACACATGCAAGTCGAGCGAAGCACTCTACCTGATTTCTTCGGAATGAAAGTATTGTGACTGAGCGGCGGACGGGTGAGTAACGCGTGGGTAACCTGCCTCATACAGGGGGATAACAGTTAGAAATGACTGCTAATACCGCATAAGCACACAGTACCGCATGGTACGGTGTGAAAAACTCCGGTGGTATGAGATGGACCCGCGTCTGATTAGCTAGTTGGTGGGGTAACGGCTCACCAAGGCGACGATCAGTAGCCGACCTGAGAGGGTGACCGGCCACATTGGGACTGAGACACGGC